>ERZ1292623.355-Hain-H51-01um-R1-355-length-49867-cov-36_pt1 | contig 49867 bp, 64 predicted proteins | sample MGYA00564398_ERZ1292623 | MGnify/ENA primary metagenome ERZ1292623 (study PRJEB36523, sample SAMEA6512633) | groundwater metagenome | collected 2019-01-07 | study: AquaDiva: Metagenomics assemblies of 32 groundwater samples
TTAAACTTGATTAGATTTGTCAGAGAAAACATATCACTTTAATTTGACAGTATCTTCGAAGAGAAAGCTTTAAATACTCATACTTCGGTAATCTTTTATAAACCTTTCGGAAAATTCTATGAGTTATGTAAAAAGATGCCCAGAATGTGGAAGCGTAAACCTTACCTATGATGACCATAAAGGCGAGATAATCTGTAATGAATGTGGTTTAATAATTGAAGAAAAAATGGTCGATACTGGTCAAGACGCTGGCGGACAATTTGATAAAGCTGACAAAAAAGGCAGAGGCGGCGCCCCAATGTCCATGCAGAAATTTGATAAAGGTCTTGCAACGAACGTAGGAGAAATCTCAGATATTTATAGATTAGAAGCAGGCCAGACAAGAAAATTTCTTAGGTTAAAAAAGTGGCAAGAGCGTGTCTCAACTTCTATTGAACGCAATTTAAGATTAGCAATGGCTGAATTAAGACGTGTCGCCTCTTTTCTTAATCTTCCAAGTGTAGTTAGAGATGAGGCTTCAAGAGTTTACAATTATGTTCTTCAAAGAGGCCTGGTAAGGGGAAGATCAATGGAGTCAGTAATTGCTGCTTGCATATATGCTTCATGCAGATCATATAACATTCCAAGAACATTAGATGAGATTGCTAATGCCTCTGACGTAGAAAGAAAAGAAATAGGAAGAACTTATAGATTTATAGTAAGAAAAATAAAGATTAAAGTTACCCCCTCTTCACCAAAAGATTACATCTCTCGTTTTTCATCAATTCTCCATCTCTCTCCTAAAGCACAGAATGAGGCTCTAAAAATTCTAAAGCGCGCAGATGTATCAGAATTAACTTCTGGAAGAGGCCCAGCAGGAATTGCGGCTGCTGCATTATACGTCGCTGCATTGATTAACGATGAAAAGAAAACTCAAAGAGAAGTAGCCGATGTCGCGGGAATCACAGAAGTCACAATAAGAAATAGATACAAAGAATTAATTGAAAGATTAAAACTCGAAGACAAACTGAAAGCAAAAGTAATTGCTTCTGCTGAAAAAGTTGCAAAGAAATAAGATGAATTTAAAAGAATTTTTCTCAAAAAGAGCCCTTGAGTTAATTATTGCTGTAATTTTCGGCATTTTTGGATTAATTTGGGGAATAGCAGAAAGAGAAGTTGGCTACCCATTTGCACAAAATCTAGCAATTGCCCTGATACTTACTTTCATACTCTTCATAATAGGATATGTGCTTGGCCTTCTCGTAAAGTTGCTTTACAGAACAGATATAGGTAAAGTCATAACAGGTCTAGTTATATCTGTTCTAGCGTTTGTAGTATCTTATATACTATCGATTTTTCTTCTTTTAGGACTTACTGGGGGGTGGATAGTACTTGCCGGAGAATCACTAATTGTTAAAATAATGATGCTTGTTATATTATCAATCATTTACATTTCAGCAAATACTTTTTTACTAAAAATAATTAACAACGATAAAATAAAAATTGGAATTAAGATAGGTTACATCTTCATAATAATATACATCTTATTTTTAATGTTCTAATTTCGCAAATAAAATCCAAACCTTTAAATCTCCTCAAAAATTCACCCCCATAGTTCGAAGAACCTATTTTGAAGGAGGTTGAACTCTGAAGAATGAAAATTCTTCAAGACACGAAGAACTAAAAGTTACTTCGTGTTCAAGGAACATTGGTTCCTTAAGATGCGGGGATGCCAGAGTGGTCAAATGGGCGACGTTTAGGCCGTCGTAGCTTAGTGCTTACACAGGTTCGAATCCTGTTCCCCGCATTCTACCTTTTTGGCATATTCATGTGATGTGGAAATTTATAATCTAAATATGCGACCGACAAGTTTAAATATACTCACAGATATTAGTATATGCACTAAAAATAGTATATAAAACAAATGGCAACTTTCACAATTTCAATACCTGAAGAATTAAAGAAAATGATAGATGAACATCCAGAAATAAACTGGGCAGAATATATTAAAAAAAGATTTCAAGAAAGAATTATCGAATTAAAAAAGTTTGAAGAGCTGAAAAGCAGAGGAAAATTTTAAGATGGCTAGTTTAACATTATCAATAAATGAAGAAATGAAAAATCAACTAAAAAGCTTTCAATGGGTTAATTGGAGCGAGATAGCTAGAGAAGAAACAATGAAAAAGTTAATATTAGAAAATTATATGAAAACTGGAAAGATAACTGATAAAGAATGGGAATTCTGCGAAAAGATAGATTGGCATCCAGTTGATGAATTGCCTTTAAGAGAAGATTTCAAAAAGGAAATGGAAAAGAGAAGAAAAGAGAAAGGCATTAAATTTAATAATATTGGTGAATTAAGAAAGCTCATCGAGCAATAAAATGTATAGCTATGAAATTATACTCTCTTTGCAAAGGACTCTTAATAAGTTATCAAAGAAAGACAAGAAAACATATGAAGTGGTTATGGATAAAATAGAAGAAATTCTTAAAAATCCAGAACATTATAAACCATTGAAACATGATTTAGCAGGAGAAAGGAGAGTTCATATAATGAAAAGTTTTGTTTTAAAGTACGAGATTATTGAATCAACAAAAACAATTAAGTTTATCTTCTTCGGACATCATGATGAAGCTTATCAGAGATAAAATCATCAAAACAGTCTAAACATAATCATAAGGTAAAAAGTTAATTTATGGATAACTGACTGATTGTGTTATGCCTTTGTCAGTTATCCAGACAGAGAACTGAATACAAAACATTACATAATTAATTCAGTTCTCTGTACCACATCACGCCATGATGCCAAAGATTAGATGTCTTTAGTCCCGCATACTCAAAGAGTTGTGGGTACTGAAATGTCGCTCCCTCAACCCAAATTACATCTCTTTGTTTCTACTTAGCAATTACGACATATGGAAAAGTTTAAATACCCCTTATTTCTCTAAAAAGCATGAAAAAGACATTGGCTTATTTAACAGCAACAGGATTAGCACTAGCTGTTGCAGATACTCAAGCAATGAACATCAGAAAAACTTCTAAAGAAAACACTCCTGTTAAAGCAAAAGCATTCTATAATCCTCACGGAGCAAGGGGAGTAGATTCTGCCATGGATAATATGCCTTCATTTGTAGATTCACCTTACTTCGTAAGAAGAGACAATGCGGGAAATGTAACAGAAAGATATTTTGTTGAAAGAGACCATTGGGGTGGAACAAACGACTTGGGAATAGTTATAAGAAAAGCATCTGAAACCACAATAAGGACAGATAATAGGGATTCAACTGCCCACCTTGGCGATGTACTTTATGCACCAATTCTAGCAAAACAAGGAACAAACCTCGTAACCGGTTTGAAATGGTCAGCAACTGGACCAAACAGTCTAAAAATAGTGAGAACCTATTTAGATAACGTAAATAATGGTTCAGGAGTAAGAGTAGAATTCAGCAGACCCGTTGTAAAATATACTATAGACCCTGATGGACCAGCCAGAAAAGGAGAATCAGACTTGCCTGCAAGAACTTGGCTTGCTCCAGAGAGCACTTTTGGAGGAGACTTACCATTCGCATTTGTAGAAGATAGCAATAGAGTATTTGGAGCAGACGGCTCTTTCGGAGTTAAACCTGGAAAAGTTTATGGATGGAAAAAATTAACAGATTCTGAAGCAGATGAAATTCTTAAGAGAATACAAGAAGCAGAAAAGAAACAAGCAGACAAGGAAAGAAAAGCTGTTGCAAGAAAAAAGAAAAACGCAGAAAAAATGAGCAAACCTATTGTTGGCGATGTAACAAGTCCTTTCTTGGATTAAATTTTAATCTAGAAAAGCTTCATTAGCTTCACCAGTCGTCGGATCTGAATTGCTTCCCAAATCCTTTATTATATTTCCCCCAGAACTTGTCTTTGAATTTATTATGCTCGCACCATTTAGATAATCATATAACTCTTTACCAGTTGTCTCTTCTCTAAAATAAGACAATAGTTCTATACTCTCCCCCTTTTTTACAACCCCTACAGGACTCGACTTACTTTCAAAGAAAACCTGCCCCCCAGATAAAACATATCCTGTTTTCGCCCCTTTATTTAAAATATCTATTCTTTCATTTGTATTATATGCCTCACTTAAAGCCAAAGAAAATGTCCTTGCTACAGTTCCAGTAGCTTGAAAATTAAGTTGAGAAGCTGTTTGTGTCTTCAACCAATTATCAAATAAGATTTTATCGCATGATTGTTTGGAGGGAGTAGTACTAATACAAAAAGTTTTTCTAAACCTTTCCCTGTCACCATTAAAATCAGAACTACGTAATGTTGAAATACCTTCATTAAAATACTCAACTGTTGGAGGTTCTCTTTCCTGATAAAACTTAAACAAAGCAAAAACAAACTGCTCATCTGTTAAGTCAGCAACAGAAAGCCCAGTCGTTGTAGTACCCTGAACATTTACGCTTGTAGCTTCATAATTACTTTCTCCCGCTTTAAATCTTGACAAATAATTAATTCCTTCTTCAGCTCCTGCTTTATCGAGCTGTTCTGCTATTTCCTGCAATTCTGCAGAATCTTCTTTAAACAAAAAGTTAGTTTCATAATATCCTTGCTCTTTTTCAAAACTATACATCCATCCTTTATCATATTTGAAAAATATTTCCTTTTTATCCGCAACAATACTTATTATTCCTCCACTATTGACTCTCTCAAATATTTCCGCATTTCCTAAAACTGCTTTAGCAACAGCCCCCTTAATTCTTGCCTCAAGCCAGGAAGCCCAAGCTTTATGATGATTATAGAATAATTTATCTTTCACCGTATTTATATCCTCGATGGTTCTTAACGCTGTATTACTTCCCTGCGCATTAAGCAAATTACTTTCTTCAATTCCTCTTACTTTGCCCTCAAGATCTCTCAACTTTGCATTAGCATCATCTTCATTTAATATAATTCCTCTGCTCGCAAGATTATTTCCTTGTATCTTGCTTAATTCACTAAGCGTTTCATTTCTTATTCCCTTATTATTATCTGTAATTGCATTATCTACACTATTCTTATCAAGCCAGCACTTCACCCTTTCATTTCCGCATACTCCAACCTCAACAAATCTTTCAGGATTGGTCGAACTGGCAGGATTTTCTGTACTGCATATTCTTATTATTCCTCTTCTATACAAATCAGGATTTAACGCCTCGTCTGCTGCCTGCTGTAAGTTTGGATTCAATAATGCAGCAACATTCACACCCCCACTAACGCATTCTTTCTCTGTTTTAATTTTATTTTCAAGCATTTCATTCTTCACAAATTCATCTCTTACATAATTCACAGCAAATGAAGTCGAAACTTGCTTGAATCCACACTCTGTTTCTCCATTTATATCGATGCACATTTCCTTATATCCTTCTGGAGCAGTGAAGTCCCTTGTCTTGCTTAAAGTTTGCCCTTTGCTTAAGAATCCAGATTCAACAACCAATATTGGATTAGCTGCATAATAACTTGTCTCTGGAGGATTCTTTAAGAAAATCCTATAGCTCACTCCAGAATCCTGTCCTGCAAATACATGATAGAATACTTTATACTGTGCAGTTGCAGGTATTGTTGCATCTGTAAATCTCGTACTACTGAAGTATCCATGGAATTGTGGTGGATTTGGAGGTTGTGTCAAACTTTCAAATGAAGTAGGCAACTTTGCAGATATAAATGCTTTACAGAACTCTCCTCCTGCCTCTTCTATGCTTCTTGCTCTGAAAGCTTTGAAAGTATTTACCCCATAACTATTTGTAAAGTAATCAATACTCTGCTTAGTATTCTGCCAAGCACTCTGCACAGTTAAATACTCTGCTCCCCCTCTTGTTCCCTGCCCTTGACTCCACTCCAACGCCCTTGGTATTGCGATCTTGCTTAATGGTGCGAGCTGTCTCCAGAAGAATTCACACGAATAAACAGAATGTATCTGGTCGCATATTCCAGTCAATCTTCCAGTATCAAGACTTTCCTGTAAACATTGCCTATGTGCTTCTAATACTGAAACATACCCATCTATTCCCGCTTTTATTCCAGACAAACATACAGGAACAAGTATTTTTTCTTGAATATTCGGCAAACACAATAATGTACTCCCTATTATCCCTGTTTGTATTACATCAGCAACAGGATATTTTCCTCCAAAGTCACATCTACTTGATGGACATATTACTGGATCACACACATTAAACATTAAATGACATTCTCTTGCACTCATAAAGTCTTGACAGCTTGTTTCAGGCACTCCAACAAAAGGCCTTCCTTTATTCAAACCAACTCCTTCTATTGAAGCACTATTCCTTCCATTTTCATATTGTCTTGCTGCCTCTCTCAATGCATTCTCTGCCTTAGTAACTAATCTTTGCACAAATGCTTTATTATTCAATCCAGGAAATACATCATATGGTTGTCCTGTATTCAAATTAATCTGCTGGCAAGTATCATCTCCGTAACTTGATTCTTCAAAATCAATCAACCCATTTTGTCCTACATTGCAAAGCCAGAAGCTGGTTACTCTTCCGCTTGCATCAAATGCTCCTATTCCTCCAAAAGCAGGCAATATCTGTTTAGTTCCAGCATACCACCCATTCTGCACATCAACAGGAACAACAGCAGGCATTCCTTTGTAAGGTTCGGTCTCATAATATCTTACCTCTGGGTTCTTTATTCTATTTGCATAACTAACATCTTTATCTGCTTTAATTGCTCCTCCAAGATTATAAGCACTAGCAAATCTTGATAACTCCACATCTCCGTCTTTATATATCGCTCCCCCAGCTTGATAATCTAATTTATCATCAACTTGCAAAACCTTAGTTACTCTATAATTTCCTCCTTCAATTTTTTCCAATTCTAATGCATAAAGTCCTGTTTTAAATTCTGTAGACCCATCTTTCCCTTTAACTGTCTTGCCCTGATTTGCTCTATAAAGCATAAAGTTCTTAGAACTATCAAAGCGATCTTTAATCGCACTACTCTGCACATTATTAACAGGAGCAATATTCGCAACTCTCGTCTTGCTTTGGACATCATTCATAACAGCAGGCGCACCAATTTTTGCATAATTTTCAGCATTTATTATATCTCTCCGATATTCAAGATTATTTTCAATTCTCTGTGCACTTTCCTTCAACGCTTTATTAATGGTTCCTTTACTATTATATTCTGAACTGAACTTGCTTGTAGATTCTTCAGCAAGAAGATTTGTATAAATATCTCTGACTTGCGTATATGAAACAGCCCTACTTTTTATATTTTCAGAAGCCAACAATTCACTAACTTTAACTTCTTTTCCATTATCTAATTTTACAACTTTGTTCGCATATTTTGAATTTCCTCTTATCTCCTTTGCTAAATCTTCCGCAGCGCCTGTACTATCCACACTCGCAGTTTCTAAAAATCCAGAATCTTGTTTACGGTCTTTATTTATCGTACTCAGTTTATTATTTACACTATCTATTACTTCTTTTCTTGCATTAACATCTCTTTCAATAGCACTCGCATGCTCTAGGAAGCACGCATCATAACTCCCCCCGTATTTTCCTGTAGCAATCTCCTCCTTGCATATAGGTCTCCAAGTATCTTTCATTACGTCCTGTCTCGCTAATGATTTTCCAGACAAACCTGTAAAGAAACTTTTGAATGTTAATGTAGTGGCAGTTGCAAAGCATGCTGCTTGCAATCCTTGATTAACTTTTCCCAAATTTTTGCTTATACTTTCCCACTTATCTATACTTTCATTCAGATTCCCTATTTTATCTCTAGTTTCATCAGGTGTCAATTGTATCGCTCTCTTTTCTATCCCTATCTGCACTGTCAAGTTGGTGCTTGTCTTAGTATTATGTGCTCTAGGTATCAAACTTATTCTCGCATATTCATGTGATTCAGTATCTTTCAAAACCAATGGGCTACCACACAATGTAACGCTATCTCCTATTTTCATACTAACGCTTCCCAAAGTTCTGCTTCTTTCTCGTGTATTGTCTTCACAATTTGTACTTATTGTTGCTTCATCCTTAGTTACTTTTTTAACTTCAAAATACAAATCCTTTCCTTTAGAAGTTTTTTCTCCATTTATCTCGGTTATACTAAACTCTTTATTCACCCCAAGTTCTACATTTCTATTTCCCCAAGCAAACAGGGCCTTCGCTTCCTCCTTTGGATTCTTCACAGCAACAACTCTTATCCCACTTATTTTTCCTCTAACATCTACTACCGCGCTTGCCTGAGAATAATCTATCAATCCAAGAGAATTCAATTCTCTCCTATAACTCTCTGTCAATTCAGAGTTTGGATAAAGTTCAATATATCTCTTAAGAAGTTCTCCCTGTGTCTTTGATTTCCCAAAACCTCTTGCCAAATCTATCGCCCTTTCCAGTGATTGCTCTCCAAATGTTTTCTCAACTTCATTTCTCTTTTCTCTAGGAAAATCCTCTGCAACTTTTCTATAAGACTCTATGGCTTCTGTAAAATACTTGTCTGCATCAGCTCCATGCTCTTTATCAGCCAATAGTTTTCCTGTTCCCACTTGTCCTGCCTCGTCTAACTTTCTATACTCTTGTAAAGCTCTCTTCACTCTTTCTCTGTAACTACTACTTCTTTTCTCAGCCCCACTTCCAGTTGCCTTAAATTCGTCTTTATCTTTGGGACCCTTCCATAATACATAACTTTCATCTTTACTAAAACTCACACTATATTCTGCTCTTCCTTCTACAAAATTTTTCTTAACATCAAGTCCTGACAAGACGTCCTGCTCAAGTGTTAAAGCAAACTTCTGCCCCGGACAACTTACACTTACACTTCCCCCTTCCTGTGTAAGTTCATTAGGTACTATCCTATCAACTCTACATCTATCATTCAAAAACCTTGAACCTTTTACAACTTCTATCCTGTCTGTACCATTTCCTGTAACTACCTCAAGAACTGCAGAAGCTTGCGCATCTTCAAATCCGTCAAATCTTACTTGTAAAGCTCCCTGACAATAACTTCCTGGAACATAAATATTTCCCGATTCTTGTCCTAAAACAACACTTGTGCTACTTATTTTTCTATCTCCAGAATATATAGAAACCTTAGCCGTTCTTGTCACAGGATCAACATCATCAAGCCTTATTGAAAATCTTCCATTCCAGAAACTCTGCTGATTTTTCTCCAAATTCCATTCAGAATCACCCTGTTCCCTAAGCAGAAAGTTGGTCTTTCCTATTCCAAGAGGATTTCCAGAATCATATCTAATTTCTGCTTGCATACTGACTTTTACAGAATCAGGCAAATTCTTCTCTATTTCATTTCTTCTAAGCACAACAACAACATAACCCACATTATTAAGTATTGGATCTCCAAGAAGTTGGTCTCTCGTCCTTAATGCGGCTTTCGCAGGATGAAAACCAGTCCCTACAATTTCCTTAGACTTGTTACTTGTAACAAATCTTATATTTTCAATATCTTTTATATCAAGTAAAGGATTTATCTTAAGTGCATCTATCTGGCAGAATACAGGCACATTCTGTTCAGCCAGTAAATCGCTTCTTACAACGCTAGGTGTACACCCATTAGGCGCAATTTGCAATATTATGTCCTGTCGTGCTTCGCACTGTTCTGGATCATCAAGCACAGGCCAATAAGTTTGCAATCTGCTTCCCAATCCTGTTCCGGCAGAATCTGAATAATATACCTGAAAACTTGGAGCAGCAGTTTGCCTTGTCACATAACTCGCAGTGCTTGCTGAAGATGATAATGCATCCACAAAAACTACTCCAGAAAAAAGAAGAAATGCAAAAGCTAAAAATAATATTGCTCTTTTCATGCTATATCCACTCCTTTCGTTTCAAATAATAAATAATTTGTCTGCATATCATCTAATGTCCTTGGAACTTTTAGTCCAGTAACACTTAATTCTAGCTTTCCGCTTTCAAGCTGAGACCTCGACAAGAAAGTCTGACTTATTCCTCCCCCAATCAATGCACTTTCAATCTTAGTTTCAGGCACTTCAATATTAAAGCATTTTTCATCAGTTCCTCCAAATACTCCCAATATTCCGCTCTTACTAACTTCTACGCATTCTGTCTTAGTCGAAGCAGGAATAGTCACACTGGAATTTCCATAAACACTCACCCTCACTTCATAGCTTCCCTCACTTAATTTTATACTACCCTTTGTAGATAACTCTGTGCTTGCTGTTCTAGCTCCATCAAATGAAATAACGGCCATTCCAGAATAGGGTTTGCCATCAACTTCTAACTCTAATTCAATATCATATAATCTATCTAATATTACTTCTCTTCTTTTTTCAGTATTTGTAGATAATATCTCCCTATAATCTGCATATCCTTCTGCTCTAACCACTATTTCTCCATTAAAGCAACTAGGTGCACTACCTGAATAAACTCCTCCTTCTGCTCTTCCGAGATTGCACAATTGATCAAAGCAAGCATAATCTATCTCAGCTTCAACATTACTCAATTCATTATTGAACACACTGATTTCTATTTCTTCAGTCAATGCACTACATATATCTACTTCCTCCTCTACAAAATCAACTTCAGAATATATCCCTTTTCTTGGTAAGTTGTTATCTATTATGACAACTACTGGAAACTGGAAAAACTCTTCTCCCTCAAAAATTTGTACCATCACAGGAAAATTAACATCATAAACAAAATGATAAGGCACATAGCAAAATCCAAGAATTCCTAATCCTTCCTGATTTCCAACAGGCTGTGCAACCATTAATTCTTGTCCTGCTCCAGCAATTTCTACTTTATGTGGCCAGTTTCTAGAATAAAGGAATCTTACATTTCCTCCAGTAGACTGATCAACAATAAAATATTTACTATCTTGGTTTTCCTGTTCTGTACTCGTATCTCCTTTAACTCTTATCGCACCAACATTATTTTCCAATCCCCCTTCCAACTTATCCACCACTTCTTTTGTTTTCCATATCTCTGGATTGCACTGTATTAAATTTCCAGTTACGGGAGCATATGTATTCAATACGTCAAGACTATAATTCTCTAAAAACAATGTCTCTTGTTCTGTTGTATAAATTCTTCTTGCATCCAAAAACATCTTTCCCATTTTAGTCTCTATCTCTATCTTCCTATTAGTAATTTTCATGCTACTTTCTCCATCAGATATTAAAATTTCTGCCTTAGAATCTATACTTAGTCCATTATTATCTAAACTAGCTCTTGTTTCTCCTTGCTCTATTTCTATGGTAAATCCCCTATCTCTAAAGCTGTCAAAATCACAATTTTCTATATTCTCTGAAACATATTTTCCTATTTCCTGCTCCAGCTCTGTTTTCGTAGGAACGTTTTCTCTTACAATTCCATTCCCTTCAACGCTGAACCAATAAGGAACACCAAACCCAAGAAAATCGAGTTGATTCCCAAATGGTGCATACTCGCTTCCCTCAATATAATCTCCTGCATAAACTCTCCCCCCTTGCACGCCCGCTAAATCAATTGCATCTCTTGCATTTTCCTGCAGACATTGATCATAATAACTTACTATTTCGCCAAATCTGCCTGTCTCCCCAGATACATCTAACACATTTTGGGCAATAAAGAAAATAGCTACTCCTGCCACAATAACAATAGCAATTATAATAAATATGCTCGCCTGTCCAATTTTACCTTTTAACATTTTTTTCACCTATTTTCTTTTTTATCAGCTCAATAATCTCCGTATTCAAATCCCTATCGATACCTTCCTTGAACTTCTCCCAAAGCTTCTCATCTTCGACTAATAACAAATATTTTTTCATCCTTCCTCTTTCTATCTCTTTTCTAACTTCCATTTAATATATAAATCTTATTATTAACTTACTAAGTAAGTTAATTACTAATAGAAAAATGGTCTTACGCAGAATCGAACTGCGAACTCCTCCACGTCAAAGAGGCATTTTACCACTAAACTATAAGACCTACCACAAAAGCAAATCAAAACCTTTTTTAAGGCTTTCCTCAAATAGAAAAGATTAAATAGAGCGCCCACATACTATATGAGAAGTATGACTCAAAAGAAACAATTAGCAAAAGAGGGAGAATTAAGATTTGCTGCAGAATTTATTAGAAAAGGATGGAACATATTTTTACCATTTGGAGAAGACGGCCCGATAGATTTACTAATAGAAAGAGGGGGAGAATATAAAAGAGTTCAAATAAAGTCAACAGCCTCAAAAGAGGGAGTGATACATTGCCGTCTTAAATCTTCCAATAATTGGCAAGTAAAAAAATATACTAAAGCACAAATAGATTTATTCGGTATTTATGATAGCACAAATAAAAAAGGATATTTGTTGAAAATAGAGAATGTTGAAGAGATGACTGAAATCTATCTTAGAATTAAGGAGACAAAAAATAATCAACAGAAGAGAATAAGAAAAGCTGAAGATTACTTATACTTCTAAAACAAAACCTTTTTAATACTAATAAATTCAGTAATGCTATGCCTCTATGGCTCAATGGTAGAGCGATGGTTTTGTATATAATCAATAAATAGTCAAAAAAACCATAGGTTGGGGGTTCGATTCCCCCTAGAGGCTTCAATTCACCAGAGTTGAAGACCCTAAGAATTTGAATAATTCTTAGAGGCTTGTAAAAAATAATATAAACCTTGATTCTATCCATATATATGAAAAGACCCTCTTATTACTATCATTATATATACAAAAGACGAACTATCTTCGTTCTCTGTCTCATTCTTTTAGTAATGATTTATTTCTTTCAAGATGCTTCATTCCTGCTTAGATCCATCACTTCAATTGCTTTTCTTGCAGTGTTTACATTCATAGATCATTTTTTTGACATAAGATTTAGAACAAAACATTATCTATTCATAATTTTAATAGCCATTTTCAGCTTACTTTTAAGCCCGTTATACTTTGTCTATCCGAACTATGATAAGATACAACATTTCATTCAGCCAGTCCTTTTAAGCTCAATAATTTTTTATATGGTAAATAAACTCAGCATAAAATTAAAATGGAAGTTGACCTTCACATTTTTCATAACTCTTGGCATTTTAGGTATTTTTGAAATAAGTGAATATGCATTAGATAGTCTATTTGATTTAAAACTTCAGGGTGTATTTGTTAGAGACGCCTCAGGCTTAGAAAAACTTAACATTATTCAGGAGCCTTTAGATGATACAATAACTGACCTTGTTCTAGGCATACTGGGTTCTGCCCTATACTCTATATCTCTCCTCATAATTAAAAGAAAAGAAATCAACAAATAACTACCTTTCATCGACGAATCTTGCCTTACCACCCTGCACAAGGATTTCAGAAACTTCCAAATCCAGATTAGCCAACTCACCGGACGAAAAAGGTCCGACAATATTTCCAGACATATCTGCAAACTTTTCAACATCTTGATTAAATATCACCATTGAGTTCTTGCTTCCCTTCTTCTCCCCTCTAAGCATCCTGGCCAGCGCTTTATCTCCTTCCTCAAAAGTTTTTACAACGGAATCAAACATTTCTTTTTCAAAATCAAGCATATTTTCATAATCTCTTTTCATAATTCCCGTCTCTGTAGCAACAAAAACTAAATTGAGTAATTTTTTCTTTCTTCTTAAAATAAGTTCCTTAAAAATAGCAATAGAATTCTCAAGTTGTTTTTTAGACATTATTACAGAATCTTGAAACAATGAGTCATCCTTGCTTGACTGGTCTCTTTTATCATTCAAATACTCTGCCACTTCAGGAATAAAATTCTTAGGTAATAACTGCAAAATTTCACTATATTTCTCTTTTCTTAATATCTCATACAAATCGTTATAACTAAGCATACCTATTCACTCCATTCACCGTTTATAAAAATAATTATACTCTTCAGGGTGATAACTTAAAGGGCAAAATAGAACTTTTATAAAACCTTCATTCTATTAATAACCATGTTCGACTTCCTAAAGAAAAAGATACAATCTTGGATAGGCAAAAAGCCTGAAAAAGTAGAGAAAAAGACCGAGAAAAAAGAAAGAAAAGCAGAGAAAAAAGAAAAATCTGAAAGAACAAAGACAAAATCTGAAAAGAAGACAGAACAAGAAGTAGAAACACTAATAGAAGAAGCAGAAAAACCTCAATTGCCCGAAGCAGAAGAAATAGAAGAAGCAGAAGGCAACTTTTTCACAAAACTTCTAAAGAAAATAACCACTTCCAAACTATCGCAAGAAGACTTCGAAGAGTCATTTTCAGAGCTTGAAATCACATTATTAGAAAACAATGTCGCCTTAGAAGCTGTAGACGCAATCAAAGACTCTCTCTCCTCTCAGCTGGTCAACCAGCAAATAAAAAAAACAGAAGCTCCTGCACGTATTTTAGAAGCCTTAAAATCCTCTATTCTTTCAATCTTGATAGAACCTCCAAGCCTCTTACAACAAATAAAAGATAAGAAAGATTCTCCATTTACAATTCTTTTCTTCGGAATAAATGGCACAGGAAAAACCACAAGCATAGCAAAAATTGCGCATTATCTAAAAGAAAATAAAATCTCCTGCGTTTTAGCGGCGGCAGACACCTTCAGAGCCGCATCTATTGAACAATTGCAAACTCACGCCAATAATATAAAAGTCCCAATAATCTCAAGCAATTATGGTTCAGACCCCGCATCCGTAGCCTTCGACGCAATCAGTTATGCAAAATCTCATACAATAAAAGTAGTCCTTATAGACACTGCAGGAAGAATGTACACAAAATCTAACCTAATGAAAGAAATGGAAAAAATAATCAGAATCAGTAAACCTGATCTAAAGATTTTTGTTGGAGAAAGCATTACAGGCAATGATGTAATAGATCAAGCCCGCACTTTTACGGAAACAGCAGGGATTGATGGAATAATTCTAAGTAAAGCAGACATAGATAAAAAAGCAGGCACAATCCTCTCAGTCTCCCATATCACAAAAAAACCAATTTATTTTCTTGGAACGGGTCAAGAATACAAAGACTTGCTTCCATTCACAAAAAAATCCATTTTGAAGAATCTTGGTTTAGAATAAAATGATTTTTCTCCATCTTATTATAGGATTAATTCTAGGCAAGCTAACCAATCAGCAACTATTATTTGTAATAGCGTCAATTCTTCCGGACATAGACCACATATACATTCTAATCAAATATAAATTATTCACAAAAAATAAAATAATTGATGCTTTAAAAAATGAGAAGAAATATAAAATAAGATTTAAAACTCCTCTAATACACTCAATTTTAGGATTGCTAATCTGCACATTAATTTACTATCTAACATTTAATACAAATACTATTTATTTCGCATCTGCATATTTCATTCATCTACTATTAGATTGGCCAGACATAGACAAAAAGCAATTTCTCTATCCCCTAAAGTATGAATTTTCTGGTTTTCTTCCAATATGGTCAAAAACAGAGAAGATAATCACTGTAATATCTATTATTATTCTTGTAATCCTATTTTTATATTAAAGATAACCCTACAATACAAAAACATAAAAATACATTATTTTTCTACTCTCATGCTTACACACGAAGAAATAGAATCTTTAGGTTTTAAAGGCAGACTAGAAGCATTAAGAAAGATAAAACGATGGAAACAATTCTCTCCCGCATTTTACAGGCACGACTTAGAAATGCACAGCTTAGAACTATTATACATCTTCAACGAATTAGAGTCCATAATAAAAGAAATCTTTCCAAATCTAGACTTAGAAAAGACCCGCACATTAATTCTAGTTCATGATGATCCAGAAACCATAAGTCTGGGGGGAGACGTAACTTACGATAGAAAGCTAAACATGACTGAAAAAGAAAAGCATGAACTAGAAATAGAAGAAGAAAAAGCAATTGAAGAACTGCTAAAAATCTGGCCAGAAACAATAAATGGATATTCATATAAAGAACTTCTTCTGATGGCGAAAGAGAAAAATACAGTAGAAGCACAACTCTTAAGTTATATAGACAAATTCTCTGCTTTATGTGAATCATTACATGAATTGCATGCAGGGAACATTGGTTTTCACGAAGGTTGGCAAACAGAGAGGGATAGACCTCCTGTAGCAGGAAATAACATAGTAAATCTAATACCCAAATATAATTTAATTTCAGAATTTTTAAAAATAAATCATCCAATAATAATCCCCTACAAGAGACCAAATGTGAAATCTCTTCTTGAATCAGTAAAACCCCATACAAAAGATTCTATATTTATTCCAACAGGCTTAGCACATTATGATTTCTGGAAATTCACAATTTTAAAGCATGGAAAAGAAAAGGCATTAAACTGGTTAACACAACAAAGAGAATTTTTATAAAATTCTCTTTACTCCCCATCATTATGTCAAGGAACTTGACAGAAAACCATACCTTTAAAGGTGTGGTGGTTCCTTGAACATCCTAAAAACGAGTGCTTGTCACAAACCACATCCTTTAGGATGTGGTAGCACATCGTTTTTCTGATTTCATAACCATAACAGCTCAAATTGCCTTAACAATATCAATATAAGACATCAGATAGCGCTAAACAACCTAAAGATATTAAAGTCTTTTATTTTATAAAATCTTAGGGTCTATAGTATAATGGCAGTATACGTCGTTCGCTTCGATGAGATTCTGGTTCGATTCCCGATGAGTCCATAAATAGATTTAAATAAAATAGCAAATTACAACTATGATGAAGAAAACTACATGGGCGATTATAATCTTAATAATCCTAATTCTTTTTTTTATAGGAATTAAAAGTTTAATGAAATCTACTATCCAAGTAGTTACATATGGAGAAAATATATTTACGGGAAAATGCGATAGTTTTGCAACTCCTTCCGACCAACCATTCTATTACAAATCTAGTGCAGCGTGCAATTTCATTTTAACATATCGAGAAATATCTGAACTTTATAACGAGAGTAAAGAAGAGTCTTGCAACAAACTATCTGCTGAATTAAAAGAAAAAGTATTTGAAAAATTAAAGATCTCCTCCTGTAAGGACATTCCTTAAACTCATCCTAGCAAAACTTTATTAACCCTCAGAAAAAACAGAAAGTATGGACATAATTTATAGAATCGCAAGAAAATAGCTAAAAGTATGTGTAACAAATGATGAAGAATTTGAAGATGCTATACGTATTAAAATTAAAGATTTCGATTGGGAATTTATTAGAATAAATAACAGAAATGGAACCTACGATGTTATAGGATACTTCGAATTATTACCTAAAATACATAGATATATAGGTCCAATTAAAGAAAACAGATATTATTATTTATATGAAGGAATAACAAAAAAAGAATGGAATAAATTAGTAATAGATATAGCAAGATCGCCAGAAAAATTAGAAGAAAAGATCACTAACATTGAGAGAGAGATCTGGGAACAAGCTGACAGAATGGACAATGGCTAATCCGCCTTCTACAAAATATCAGGCAACTTAATCTCATAACCCAAAACCTTTAATATTTTATAAGATTACAATTTAAGTGAATAATAGATATTACATAGACACGTGTATTTATTTAAACCTCTGGCAAAAAGAAATCAATCCTAAAACAGGATTAAAATTGTGGAAAATAGCCAGAGACTTTTTACAAAAAATAGAAGATAAGGAAAACATAATTCTCTTTTCTGGATTTGTATTAAAAGAGACATCGTATATTCTAAGGAAAAGCTTTGATGAAAAAAGAAATATCTTTTTAGATAAAAGTAAATTCAAAAAGGTATTTGCGAATCCTGAAGATTATGAATATGCAAGAAAATTAGAAAAAGAATTTAACTATGAAATAAGTTTCTTTGATTGCATACATATAGTTTTAACCAAAAAAGAAAAAGCAATTCTTATTACAAGAGATGAAAAACTAATAAATTACGGAAAGAGATATTGTAAAGTTAACAAACCAGAAGAATTATTATAAATTATTTATTTCATCTAGTTCTTTTTTGCTTATCTTACTGGATAAAGCTCTTCTCGCCTTTCTCACCAATTCAACAGAATTTCCAATTGGACGCACAGTTCCAACTTCTTTCTCCCAAACAAACCTTCTTACAGCATCTCTTATAACATCCGACCTGTTCGAATATACTCCAAGCTTGACAAAGGAGTCTATTCTCTTAAGCAATTCCTTATTCATTCTTATTTGAAGCGTATCCATTACCATAGTAATGTTATTGTAATGTGCATATATAAACATTTTCATCTCCAATGTTTAATTAAAAACCCAAAACCTTTAATACAATATAATATTAAAAAGGAAATGAAATTAACAAAAGAGGATAGAGAAATTATTAAAAAAGCAGAAAAGTTATGGAAAACTAAATACATTTCTAAAAGACATTCAGTTTCATCTATTCTTGTTTCCAAAAAAGGAAAGGTCTTGGAGGGAATGAGTATGGAATTTGAATGTGGTATAGCTGTTTGTGCTGAACGAGTTGCCATGTTCAAGATGATGCCTGAAGAAGATGAGATAAAAACTATAATTGCAATGTATGATAACAAGATTATTCCTCCTTGTGGAGTCTGCAGAGAATTAATGTCTGAAATGAATAAAAAAAATCTAGAAAATACTTGGATAATTGTTTCAAGAAACAAAAAAGTTAAACTTAAAGAGCTCTTAAAATTTGATTGGCAAAAAGTGTTTCAATGAACTAGCGAAACTTTATTAATCCTACAAAACCTGCCTTTTCTATGCTTGATAAACTATCCTCAGTATTAAAGAAAACAACAGATAAGATAGCTAACGCTATCTTTCTTGACAAAAATCTCGTAGATAGCATAGTAAAAGACCTTCAAAGAGCTTTGATAGAAGCAGACGTAAACGTTCAATTAGTATTAGAAATATCGAAGAAAATAAAACAATCAGCTTTAGATGAAAGAATTTCAGGAATAGAAAAGAAAGAACACATAATAAAACTCTTGCACGATGAATTAATCAAACTCTTAGGAGAAAAGAAAGAAATACAATTAAAGAAACACAATGTCTGGCTTATGTTAGGTTTATATGGGCAAGGAAAAACAACAACAATATCAAAACTTGCAGCATACTATTCAAAAAGAGGACATAAAGTATGCGCACTAGGTTTAGACGTTCATCGCCCAGCAGCATCAGACCAACTCCAGCAATTATGTAACAAATTAAACATTCAATGCTTCATAAACAAAGAAGAAAAATCAGCAAGTAAGATATACAAACAATTCCAAAAAGAATTAGACAAATATGAAATAGTAATTATAGACACTGCAGGAAGAGATGCTTTATCAGAAGACTTAATTAAAGAAATAAAAGACATAAACAAACTTGCAAAACCTACTGAATCTTTACTAGTCATGTCCGCAGATGTCGGACAAACAGCTAAGCTTCAAGCTTCCAAATTCAAAGAGGCTGTAGACATTTCAGGAGTAGTCATAACGAAGATGGACTCCACAGCAAAAGCAGGAGGCGCATTAACTGCCTGTGCAGAAGTTCAATCACCTGTAGTATTTTTAGGAGTAGGAGAAAAACCCTCTGACTTAGAATCTTTCGACCCAGAATCCTTCTTATCAAGACTTTTAGGAATGGGAGACTTAAAAGCATTAATAGAAAAAATACACTCTGTAGTCGATAAAGATAAAATAGAAGAGCAACAGAGAAAATTACAGGCAGGTAAATTTACTCTTGACGACCTTGCTTCACAATTAGATTCTCTAAGCTCGATGGGAGGATTTGATAAATTAATGACTATGATTCCAGGCTTAGGAAAAGCAAAAGAAAAGATTTCAAGCGAACAATTAGAAACACAAGAAAATAAAGTAAAACACTGGAAGCACGCAATCTCAAGCATGACAAAAGAAGAAAAAGAAAATCCTGAATTAATGGAAAAGCAAACTTCAAGACTTCAAAGAATTTCTCATGGTTCTGGAGTATCAACAACAGATATCAGAGCGTTAATCAAACAATACAAATTGCTTAAAGAAATGACTCAAATGGGCAATAGTAAAGACTTATCTTCAGGCGAGTTAGATCAAAAGACAATGATGAAACTTGCTAAGAAATTCGCAAGGAAAGTTAAATTCTAAACATGGCGACATTAGACATAATCATAGGTGGCCTAATTGGAGTAATTGGAACAATAATTGGCGGTCTAATCTCCTCAAGGAAAAATTACAAATTTAATAAAAATCTAATGCTTGATAAATTATTATTTAAAAGAAAAATAAGATTAATGGAAGAAGTCTCTTACTTGATAAGTAAAAAATACTCTGCAATAAAGTCAATAGTAAAAGAGAACATAAATAAAATCAACCAAAAGAATTTTGTAGAAAAACTACAAACCTTAAAGAAAAATTTAGATATAGACAAGCACATGTTATATTCAAGAGATACAGAATTATATGCAAGGCTTATAGAATTTGAAGAAATAATCGTAAGATTATTAGAAAAAATCAATAATAATTTTGAAGAAAAAATAAATTTAGATAACAATTTAGGGAGTTTACTGAAAAATTTAGATAGGATATATCTAGAAATTTCAAATAAAATAAGAAAGGAAATTAAAATATGAATAACATGAAACTAATAGCGCAAGGAGCAGAAGCACTAATCAAACAATCAAAACAAGGAATACTAAAAGACAGAATTGTGAAATCCTATCGCCTTCCACAATTAGACAATAAGCTAAGAAAACAAAGAACAAGAACAGAGGTAAAGTTGCTAACCAAAACCTTTAAATATAGTCATACCTCAAGTATGACATGGTAGAACTTAAAGTAACACTTGGCTCAAAAGGACAAGTAGTAATTCCTAAAATTCTTAGAGAATACTTCAAACTTTATCCTAATCAAGGAGCAATGATGAAATCAACCGATGAGGGAGTATTAATAATGAAAAATGAAGATAATATTATAGAAAAACTAAAAGAAATAGCAGAAGAAGCTTCAAAAAACAGAAAAGGTAAGCCCTTTAAGTATGATAAAAAAGAATTCTATGAACAATATGACAAAAGAGCAAAAAGAGCAGGACTTTAAAGTCTACATAGACAGCAATGTTATTATTTATGCAACCTTGAATAAAGATGAAATTGGAGATAAAGCAAGAGAAATAATATCAAAAATAAAAAATGGAGATTATAAAGCATATACTTCTGTTTTAACAATTGACGAATTATTATGGAATGCTAAAAAAGAAATAGGCAGAGAGAAATCAGCAGATATCGCAAAAGATTTTCTTTCGTTAATTAATCTTGAATGTCTTGATACCAATAAAGAAATAATATTGACCTCTATTGAAATATATAAAAACGAAAAGTTAGACCCTCGAGATGCGATACACTTAGCATCTATGCGAGTAAAGAACATAAAGATAATTATCAGTTCAGACTCAGACTTTGATAAAATAAATGGCATAAAACGCATTGATTTTTCTAAATGATAAAATTTGCTAAGAAGGTGAAGTTTTAAAAATAATTATTTGGACATTCCTTCATAAAATATTCTATACGCCCTATCCCAAACCTCCGCTTCCACATAACCTTCAACGACTATATGCTTCCTATACATTTCATTAAGAGCATTATAGGCAGGCATCTTATCCTGGCTTCCTTCTCTTCCAATAACATGGAGAGTCTCCCCATCAGCAGAAAGACTAATTGGTAAAATACCATGATCTCTCGCCACAGGAGGGCTTACCCAGAAAAGTATCTTATTCGCTGGCGCTTCACTTAAAAATGCACGAAGGTCTTTTTTGAACTTTCTTCTATTAGCTTTAGACATATAAAATATTTAAATTGAGGATTTATAAACATTTGAGTGCTGAAAAGTATATGAAACTAATAGCGCAAGGAGCAGAAGCACTAATCAAACAATCAAAACAAGGAATACTAAAAGACAGAATTGTGAAATCCTATCGCCTTCCACAATTAGACAATAAGCTAAGAAAACAAAGAACAAGAACAGAAGTAAGATTATTAACCAAAGCATCACAAATTATCCCCGCCCCAAATGTCCTCTCTTCAAATGATTATCAAATAACTCTAGAAAACATTAAAGGTAAAAAGCTTTCTCAATATCTAGACAAACTAAAAAACAAAAAGCAGATAGCAAATCTAATCGGGAAAAGCATAGCAAAACTTCATGATAATAATATTATTCACGGTGATTTAACTACAAGTAACATGATTTATGCAAATAAAAAGAAAAATAATAAATCAAATAAACTATCAAACCAGATTATCGATAACAATTCTCCTAAAGTCTACATGATCGATTTCGGCTTAGGATTTTCATCTGCAAGAGTGGAGGATAAAGCTACTGACTTACATGTACTAAAAGAAGCCCTAGAAGCAAAACATCACAAATTTTCAGATGAATTATGGCATGCAATTATTCATTCATATAAAAATAATTCAATTCATTCTCATTTAATTCTAAAACAGCTAGAAAAAGTTGAAACCAGGGGCAGGTATAAACAGCAATACTAAAACCTTTTAAATCTCCCAAATTCCATTATAATCATATAGCCCTGTAGTCTAGTGGTCAATGACGATGGCCTTTGGCGCCGTAAACCCCGGTTCGAATCCGGGCAGGGCTATTTTAAAAATGAAGACAATATTAGTAAATCCTAACGAAGTAATAACAAGCAACTAGAACTTCTTGCATAGCAAATCTGCATTTAATAAATACCTCAAGCTACATAAAAGCAAAAAGAGTCAAATAATCTCGCCAGTTCCATTAACTCCAATTAATTTAATTGAGAATCATTTTAATGATAAACAAAAACAAATCTTCAATAGTTTCAAATCGACACATAAAGAGGTAAAATACTTTCTACTCGATGGAAGCCATAGAACTACTGCAGCAGATGTAACAAAAAACAAGATAAAGGCAATAATAATCGAAAATAATGAGGATATAAAAAAAGCATTAAAAATGAAAGAGGAAGGAAAAATAAAATCGTGGAGATTAGGAAATAATATGAATAGGATTATATCGAATCTTTTAGAGCATTTCAAAGACAAACCAGGATTTCAAACAGTTGAAGAAAAAACAAAGACAATTAAGATTAATCAAAACTAAGAAACATTAAACTTTTCTCTTAACCATTCAACAAGCAAGGGCTGGGACTCATAAACTTGATCAGTAATAGAATCAATTTCTCCCTCAATCCTTGTATACTCTCCTTCAGGCAAACGCCTCATTCTTCCAGCATATTTTCTATAATTCTCTCCAAAATGCAAACACTCATGTATAACAGCTTTGATTTTTTCATCAGTAGACAAAGCGTCATTGATTCTTACAAGATAATGATCTCCTTCATCTAACACTTCTCCTCTAATAGATAATGGTACAATCTGAAGCCCGGTTTTCTTCCTTCTCAAGAATTGAAAGCCATCATAAAATCCCATAAAAACTAACACTAAAAAGCATTAATAAATTTATATATAATCAAATCCTAAACTTTTATCCCAGAATCCTTGGGGTGTTTGTCATGCTGATCCATCTCTCCAGCATTAAGGCAATCCCAGCATGGACGAACAGTTCCATCTTTCTGCATAATTCTCTTGCTTCCTCTGCATTTAGGATATTCCCTCTGCATACAAATCGAAACAAATCGTACATTAAAAGTTTTATTGTACTGAAAAACAAAGAAATTATTTAGTTAATCTATATACTTTTCTGCTCAAAACTCTCTTTCTTCTTAACAATTTCGAGCATTCTTATTTCACTCAAAGACAAAGGATAAATCTTCTTTAGCTTAACTGCTATTTCTTTCTGCAATTTATTCGTCATAATGTCTGTAAAAATCTCTTTAGTCATTTTTGGAGTAGCAAAACCTACTATCAAATCCCTTGCAACATTTCTTAATTCTCTTCTTATAGCCCTTGAAACTTTATTTCTTGTAACAAGCAATGGCTTCACAATTAGTTCATTATCCTTGCATTTAACCTTAAATGAGTCTTCTACATAATCTGTCCCCTTTCTCACTGCTTTCCTAAGATAAACATTTAGTATGCTCGCACTTACAGGCTCTGCAATCAATTCTCCATTTTCTAATTTGACTTTCATTTTAAGTTCCATATTTTTACCTCTTAAGTTCTTGCTTAAATCTATCTTAATCATCTTACCTTCAAGCTCATCAGCAGATGTTGCATACAACGATACATTAGCCGCAGTCATAGGTACCTTAACTTCGAAGAACTGCTTTTGTACATTTTTATTTTTTATTTTTTGTTCTGCCATTTTACTTGCTTACCTTTTCTCCTATTACTATTCTTGAAGACCTTATAGCCTTCTTTATTCCTTTTTGCTTATTACATACCTTACACTTATACATTACAGATATTCTCTTTGTGGTTTTTACCTTACTCTTTCTATCCTTTACTGCTGGCTTGCTAAACCTTCCAAGATTTCCAAATCCAGATTTATAACTTCTACTTTTAACTCTTCCAGAACCCCATCTAGACATAGGGTGCGCTGAGCTTCTAGATCTCTGTTTTGCAGTAGAAACTGTCTGTGTAGTATGCTTTCTGCAATATGGGCAGTACCTTTTAGTTTCTTTTGGTAGTTTCATATCTTCATTAAGGTCAAAATTAAAGCTAGCCAGAGTTTCCGACCAGTAAGGTTCTGGGTCAAAGCTGATTTTATCCATCAAAACAGCTTTTTAAAACTTCCTATTCAAAAACAAAACCATAAGCTTTTTAATCCCTCATTTCCAAATGGATTTATGGCAGAAACTCAACAAACTCAAACCCTTTCCTGGGTAAAAATGAAACCTATAGAGCTTCAAAGCATAATCGTAGAGCTCTACAAAGAAGGAAAAGATCTTGCAAAAATAGGCCTTATACTTAGAGATAAACACGGAATACCAAAAGCAAAACTTTTAGGTAAAAAGATTTCTCTCATTCTAAAAGAAGCAGGCATTTATAGAACAAATGAAGAAAAAATTACTTACGAAAAAGAAATAAAAATCCTTCAACAGCACACTGAAAAGAATAAGAAAGATTACTGTGCCAAAAAATCATTAACAAAAAAACTCTGGACACTAAATAAGATAAATAGCAAAAAGAAAGAATAGTTCCAGAATTTAAAAGAGGGAAAATGTTGCAGAATAAGATAGAACAATTTATAGAAAAACTTGATAAAGCGACAAAAAATAAATCGATAAAAGTCATAAGCCATTTTGACACAGATGGCATCACTTCAGCAACAATAATGGCTCGCGCCTTAGAGCGTTGGAACAAAAGGTTTTCTCTTTGTATAACCAAAGGCTTAGATCAAGAATTCATAAACAAACTTTCTGAAGAAAATGTTCTCCTTTTTCTCGATCTTGCTTCCGGCTCTCTAAACTACCTTAAAGACAAAAAAACAGAAGTATTCATACTAGATCATCATGAAGTCATTCAAGAAATACCCTCCAATATATTAATTGTAAATCCCTCTGTTGAAAAACAAGAACCTATCTCGAGCGCAGGCCTTTGTTACTTATTTGCAAAATCTTTGGCAAAGACAAATATTGATCTTGCAACTCTTGCAGTTATAGGTATGGTCGGAGATATGCTTGAAAAAAACTTAGGAAAAACATACGATTCTATACTAAAAGATTCTGAAACTTTTGTCAAAAAAGGTCTTTTAATTTACCCGTCTACAAGACCTCTGGATAAAGCTCTAGAATACAGCTCCAATCCATTTATTCCTGGAGTCTCGGGATCCTATAAAGGCGTTATCGAGCTACTTAAAGAAGCGAATATAGATAAAAAAGATGGAAAATTCAAATCGCTTTCAGAGCTAACCGAAGAAGAGATGTCTGCACTTATAACTGCGGTAATGTTAAAAAGAATGCACCTAGCAGAACATGATAATCTTGTGGGCAATTTATACCTAGTCAAATTTTTCAATAAGCTTGAAGATGCACGAGAATTATCTGCTTTGATAAATGCCTGCAGTAGAATGGATTACCCTTCAATTGCTCTTGGCTTCTGTCTAGGAAATAAAGAATCTAAGGCCTCAGCAGAAAAAATTTACATAGAATACAAACAACACCTTATATCTGCCCTCAAATTTGTAAATGAAACGCAAAAGATCTCAGGTAAAAAATATACAATAATCAACGCTCAAGATAACATAAAAGATACAATAATAGGCACGGTCACCTCAATTATCTCTAACTCTCCACTTTATGAGCGGGGAACGATAATAATCGGGCTGGCATACAACCAGGACAAAATAAAGGTTTCTGCAAGAATCGCCGGCAGATCGGGAGAGAATGTAAGAGAAATTCTAAATAGAGTAGTAGTTCCATTAGGCGGAGAAGTTGGAGGCCATCCACAGGCAGCAGGTTGTCTTATTTCAAAAGATCAAGAAGCTTTATTCATAGAAGAATTAAAAAAAGTTTTAGAAGTAGAGAAAGTAAACCTTTAAACTATATTTTATTTTTTTCAATAATTGGTGGTTTGACCATCTCTTCAAGAAATGAATCCGCAACCTTTTTCCTAAAAGTCTTCCTCACCCGATTCAAATAAATATTTCTAAAATCTACAAGAATATCTCCAACAACAGGAATAAACGACGTGGCTTCCATCAAAGCAAAATAAGGCACAGACTTATAGTCTTTAGTCTTCAAAGAATAATATAATGTGTAAAGTAATTTTGGAATAAGCTCGACAACATCTTCTGAAGCCGAAGCAACCTGCCCAAATCCAGGCACCCCCTCGGCCACCAACCCAAACGCACTTGTAACTCTATCCCAACTATCTATGAGCTTCGCCCCAGTAAACGAATACTTAAACTTGTCATAAGTTTTTCTTATACTTTCTTTTAACAACTCCCTATACCTTGGATTTCTTTCTATGTACTCTTTAATTCTGGGGCTCTCTCTTACTATTTCTTCCAAGTGCTCTTCAAAGTCTTCTCTTTTGAATATGGGCACAACAGCCCCTAGAACATTAGAAGGCTTTCGAACTCCAGAATCGTTAATTCTTGTTTTTCTTAGCATTCTTCTCCATTACAACCGCCTTCAAAGCTTCACCCATGGAAAGTATTCCAAGTAGCTTTCCTTTCTTGGTCACAGGCAGTATGTATCTCCCCAATTTAATCATTTCAGAATATGCTTTTCCTATATCTTCCTCAGCATCAACACACCAGACAGGAGAATTCATAATATCTCTCGCCTTAAAATCTCCAGAACATTTTCCCTCAGCCACTATCTTATTATTAAAATCAACAAGACTTACTACCCCTCTTGGTAACCCCTTGGAATCTACTATGTAAACATGTCTAAGTCCTTTTTTCTTCATCTTTCTAGCCAACAACATAACAGATTCCCCTTCTTTCGCAGTAACAAAATCTCCAAGCTTCACACCGGCTATCTTCATAGTTAAACAACAACAAAGACATATTTAAATCTGCTCAAACAAACCCTCACAACCCAATTCTAAAAGTTTAAAAAACACCCCTCTATACATTATAATGAATAAATCAGAATTTTTACAGGTACTCTGTCCAAAATGCAGAAGTTTGCGCATAATATATGGCAAATCGAGTATAAGGATAAAATGCTCCAAGTGTAACTACCTTCTCATAAAAAGCTCTGGAGGAAAAGCAAAAATCAGAGCAAGAATAAAAGAGGTTTTAAGATAAAATGGTCAACAATGCTCTAAAAGAGGGGGATGTAGTTATGTGCAAAGTAATAAAGATAGAAAACACAAGCATCTTCTTAGAACTTGAAGACAAAACAATAGGTAGCATGGTCCTTTCAGAAGTTTCTGCAGGTAGAATCAGAAACTTAAGAGAATATGTTTCGCCAAACAAAATGATCGTTTGTAAAATTCTTAAAATCACAAAAAACGGTCCGGAATTAAGTCTTAGAAGAGTCCTTGGTAAAGAAAGAGAATTTATTCAGGAAAAAAACAGAAAAGAAAAAACATTCAAAGGTATTCTAAAAAGTGTAGTAAAAGATATAGACTCTCTAATAAACAAGATAAGAGAAGACTATGATCTTTTAGACTTTATGGAAGAAGTTAAAATAGATCCCAAATTACTTGAAAAATATTTACCAAAAAAAGAATCTGAACAAATTTCAACTCTTCTTGCGCAAAAGAAAGAAAAAGAAAAAGAAGCAGAAAAGATAATAACTCTTAAATCCTTCTCAGAATTGGGCTTAGACGAAATAAAGCAGGCTCTGAGCATAGAAAGCCATAGTATAAGATACCTCGGATCTTCTAAATTCTCAATAAAAGAGATTGGAAAAGATTTTAAGGAAGCAAATTCAAAATTAGATGCTGTGATTCACGAAATAGAAAAGAGAGCCAAAGAAAAAAAGATTTTAATAGAAATAAAATGAAACTTAAATTTTGTATCAAAGACAACAAAAAAATTTATACTTTACAAGAAAGAATAAAAGATAGAGAAACTCTTCCCGCCCATTACAAATTTATTAAAATAAAAGATGTCAAACCAACGTCTTCTGTTGAATCTCTGATTTAACAACTCCCATATTCGAAGGTTTACAACCGAGAATTAGAGATTGTTCTTGACAATCTCTATATCCTTTTCCCATTCAGCAATTAATTTTCTATTGTAAATAATCGCCGCAGGATGAAATAATGGAATTAATCTTATTTTCAATCCCTGAAAATCAATTATCTTAACTTTTCCATGTAACTGTGTAATTCCTTCGACTTCACCCATTCTATCTACATTTCCATTTGCAAGAAAGAACTTTGTAGAATAATTCCCAAGACTGCACACAATTTTAGGCTTTATGCTTTTTATCTGCTCAATCAACCAAGGAGTATGCTTCCTTATCTCCTCATCTGAAGGATTTCTATTTTCCGGAGGCCTACACTTTAGTATATTTGCAATATAAACATCATTCAAAGATAATCCAACATTAGCAAGTAATTTATCAAGATTCTTACCAGCAACACCAACGAAAGGCAATCCTTGCTCATCTTCCTTAGCTCCCGGAGCTTCGCCTACAAACATTATCTCTGCATTCAAATTACCTTTCCCAATAACAATATTCTTGCAATTTCTAAATATCTCTGTCTCTTTTACCAATTTTATATATTCTGGTTCTTCATTTTTCATGTAAAATAAACGGAATAAGAACTTTTTAAGATTATAGTTATTCTTTCTTCATCCCATCAATTATTGCCCTTGGAATACTTATAAGACTCTCGCCTTTTCCGACTTTCTTCTCAAGCCCAAATAGTTTAGCATCAACTACTTTTCTATAATAAAATAAACTTATTTACCAATCTTCTTAGAATAAACATTTCTTCTTTGTCCAATATGCACAACCAATATAATCAAACTCGTCTCACCTATATCCATTAAAATCCTGTGATTACTTGTTCTCAATCGATAATATCTCTCTTTCCTCATTCTTCTAACAAATTTGAATGGTCTAACCTTTATTCTTTCCAAAGCAGAACCTATCTCTAATTTCGCATTATCTGGAAGAAATCTTAATTGTTGTTTAGCAGATTCGGTAAAGAAGATTTCATACATTTATATTTAACTCCTTCTTAACATCTTCCCATCTATGGACTCTTCTTTTCTTTATATCTTCTTTAGATTTTTCTATATCTCTCTTATCTTCTTCGGATAATTCCAAATCATCATCTATTAAATCCCAGATTATATCTTCATAAGATTCTCTATCATTAAGCTTCCTTATTGCTAAGGCTTCCTGCAATTTTTCGCTTATTTGTATACTTGTCACCATAGTTAACTATAGTTCGCCATAGTATTTAAATCTATTCTTTAAGTTCTCGCCTCAATCAAATAAAATATTCCAAAAAATTTCCTCTCAATTTTAACAATCTTCAATCCTGCTTTTCTAACCAATTCCTCATGATTTCTTAATAGATTACATCCAGATTTTTCATAATGACTTTCTCTAGAGAATCCTTGCAATTTTCTAATAAATTTATTGTTGCTTTCTCCATGTTCAAGCAATAATATTTTTCCATTTTTCTTGACAACTCTCTTCATTTCCTTTAAAACCTTTATTGGATTAGAATATGTGCATAATCCAAGAGTATCAACCACACTATCAAATTTTACTTTCCTAAAATTCAGCTTTTCAGCATCCATCTTAATTAATTTAACATTCATCTTAGATTTATCAGCCCTCTTCTTCGCAATCTTCAACATCTCCTCACTATAATCAATTCCAATTATTTCGCACTCTTTATTATAATATCTTAAATTCCTTCCTGTCCCAATTCCAATCTCCAATACCTTTCCTCTCGCTTTCCCAATTAATTTCTTACGTAATCCAATCATACCAAGCACCTCAATAATACTAACGCAGAAATCATACCATTTAGCTATTAAATCATATTTTTCAGCAATCTGCTTACTATTCATCTTCCTCATTAAAACAAAAGAACAGCAAACTTTAAAACCCTTATCTTCTCAAGGGTTCCATGACAGTCGAACAAACACTTGTATTATTGAAGCACGATACAGTATCAAGAAATTTAGTCGGAAAAATAATCGAGAGATTTGAGAATTCTGGTTTAAAAATAGTTGGAATGAAAATGGTTTGGGCGGATGAAAAGAAAGCAGAAAAACACTATCCATTAGATACTGTTTGGGCTCAACAAATTTATGACAAAACAAAGAAAGTATATGATGCATCCGGAAAGAAATGGCCCTACAAAGACCATATTCACATAGGCAAAACAATCCAATCTTGGAATATGAAATTCCTTCAGGAAGGTCCAGTAATTGCAATTGTATTAGAGGGTCTGCACGCAATAGAAATAGTCAGAAAATTGTTAGGAAGCACCGAACCAAGACAAGCCCAACCTGGAACAATAAGGGGAGATTTCGCATCAATAGAATCATACTCCATAGCAGATGATAAGCAAAGAGTATTAAGGAATCTCGTCCATGCTTCAGACACAGTTGAAAACGCAAAAAGAGAAATCAGCGTCTGGTTTGATAACAAAGAGCTTCACAAATACACTAAAGAGTTAGACAAACATTTTTAATACCTCTGTTGACTTTAATTCTTGCCCCCATAGTTTATCGGATAAAATAATTCCTTGCGGAGGAATAGAGCGAAGTTCAATTCTTCGTGGGGGCGTACTATTTATTTTTTTCTTACTTCCTTCTCACCATGCACATACTCATACATCGGAGCCCATAACAGACCAAAGGCAAAAGCATACAAAAATTCTTCCAGAGGAATTCCAAGAACCAATATTCCACTTACCCCTTGTAAAGTATAAAACTTCTCAACAAAATCTGGAAAGATAAAAAAGAATGCTAACAAAGCAAGTATATAAAAAATCAGGAAAGCCAATCCTCCCTTCAATGAGTGTTTAATCAAATCTTTTCTTTCATACCACATTACAAGAGTTCCAATTACGGGGGGCACTATAAGAGAGTACATCAAATTAAACTTCAAAAATGGAAACAACATCGCAACTATAAATGTAGTAATCAATGCACCCCAATGCAATTTATACCTTTTCTTAAATTTTATTTTTCTCTTAAAGACTATCTCATATATACCTGCACCAACCCCTCCTGCAAAAAACATAAACAATAAGTCCTCCAAAGACAAACCAAAGAACCTGCTTAAATCAAATAATGTATCAGGATTCCAATAAGAAGGTACAACAGGCAACGCAACGCCAATTTCATAATTTGCTAATAAGATATAAAGGAAAAATGTCAAAGTCGTAAAAATCAAATAAAAAAATCCAGTCCAAATCATTGCTTTTCTCAAATCTCTTCTAAAATAAAATATCAAAAGCCATACAAGAAATCCTATCAATATACCTATCAAATATTCATACATCTAAATAATCATAAATCAAGATATAAAAATCTATTCAAGCTTTCCCTCAACAATAATAAAAGCATTTTTCCCAGCCAGATTGTTTACATATCGCACAAACTCTCTCACCCCTTCTTGCTTCTTGAGCAAGTAAAAAGTATTTGGTTCGGGCATGCATATCAGGGGTTGCTTGCCTCCAAGGTAAACTTTTTCTCCACCATACTCCCCATTCCAACCGCTGCATATGAAAAAGAAAAACACAATTCCAGGTTTAACATCATCAGAATCATGCAATAAAGTATAATCTCTATGTTTAAATCTTTTAACTTTTATCTCTCCCTTCTTGATCTTTCTTCCAACAACTGCCCCAGCAAAATCTAAAAAATCCAAATCTGCAAATATACATTCAATCTTTTTATCTATTCCCATTTCCTCAAAACTAAACCTATTAGCAATTTTCTTTTTTTCTGCATCTCTCTCAAGCAATTCCTTCAACCCACCATAACTATCTTCCTTCAAAAATTCATTTAATTTCAATGCTTTTTCCTTATTCGCTTTAAAATGTTCCCCCATTTCTTTATACATTTTTTCGCTTGCGTATCTATCATTCAAACTTTCTAAAAAATCAGATGCCATCTTAATGTAACCATCCGCCTATTGCATATCTTTTCTTGTTTCCAATAACCTCTTCAACTTCATGCCAGCTTTTACTTGTAACAGCAAAAAACATGAATCCATTAAACCTAGGAAAATACCTCTTGATTACTTCACCAGGTTCTCCATTTTTATCGCTCAAGAAGGTCAGCGCCCCTCCATCTTTCTCCTCCAAATCGCTTAGATAAAGCAAATAAGCTATCTTTCTGTCTTCAAGCAAATCATCATGACACAATAAATAATCTGTATTTTCATATAAACTTCCAAACAAATCTAATGCCCCGGCCCCCAGATCTATTCCCACTATCTTTCCAATAAAATCTGCAAATTCTTTACTTTCCAGCATTTCAGAGAATTCAAGAATTACTGCATTATCTGAATCTTGCAAATCATATGTCTGGTTGAATCTAAATAAGTCGCTCTCTTTTCTCTCAAAAATCTCTCCTTTCAAGGCTTTTTCTAATTCTTCCGCTTTTTCTTTTTTCAAGAACTCTGTTATAAATACATGTTTAAATGGCCTATTCTGATTAAATTCCTCATTCATGTCCTCAATTGTTTTTTCTTCAAGCCACGCCACTTTAATCCACTCTTTTAATTCCATGCCAACTCAAATGAAAGTGGAGGTATAAAAACTATTCCATCTCCACTTTTTGTTTTTCAACAAGTTCTTTTTCCCAATGATAATGTGGACATCCATTTCTGTCAGCGTGACTACAATACCAAAAAACAGTATGTTCTAAACTTATCTTTCTAATAGAACATGTCTTTTGTAACTTATCAATATAAGGACAATTTTCATCAACATTCTCCTCTCTTTCATTAAGAAAATTCAAAAAATTGCGTCTTTCTAATGTTGCCATTAAATTTTTCCAATCACTCTACTTCTTCTTCGTTTCTTACTCCAGCTTTAGTCACAAAAAATTGACATTCATTGTCTGGTAAGTTAGGACTATCTATCAATTTCGCAACCCTACTTCCCTGCTTTCCTCTTCTAAAATACATTCTATAAGTAGAATTATGAACTATAAAACCATTAGCAATGTAGTTTTCATTTTTTGGTACTGAAAAATCATACAAAACCTCTTTTGAAGCATTTTCTTTAATATTAATATCTCTTATTTTCTCAAACTTTATAACACCATTCAAAATCTTAAATATAAAATCAATTTTCTGTTTTATTTGTCTATCTTTAATCTTTAAATTCATTAAAACTTTGAAAGCGTTTTCAAGTTCTTTTTTACTTATAAATTGATATTCCTTAGTTCTTGATTTTATAATGGTTGAATAATTCAATCCACAATCCTCGAGAAGCTTCCTAATCTCACTTCTTCTAACTGGCATGATTTCATAAGAATATTTATTCTCAAGTTCTTTAATCTTTTCAATAAAAATCTTTTGCTTATCTTGAGCAGTAAATCCAATTTGGGCATAGCCTTTAGCATCCTTATCAATTATCCTTAGAATATTAATTTTCTTTTTACCAATTCCAAACTTAATAGTGCTTCTTATTCCTACTCTTAATAAAAATAATTGTAAATACCTTAATACTTTATCATTCTTCTGAGATACTGAAATATATGCCCTTCTTTTATTTATATGCCCTTCTGCATCAACAAACCCTCTAATAAATGCCTTGATTGTATTCTCCTTAGATTTCCCCATATAATTATAAATTTCAGGCAACATTAAAACGAACAAATCGCTTAGATCTTTTGAATTAACATTTAAACTATAGCAATTTTTGCCGTTTACTTTTGTTATACTTCCTGGTAAGCCAAAGGTTTGTTTAAACAAAGAGCTATAATGTTGTAAAACTTCATATCTTGCGTCTCTGAACCTCAATCCTCTTTCTTCCAAATTTCCGTCTCCAATAAAATAGCCGAATATCTGTGCAAAGTTTGGAGTAAAGTAATCTGGAATTTGTATATTTCTATGCTTATAGCTTATCATAGGTATAATCTGCAATACCCGCCCTCCAACATAACTCTGCATATTGTCCAAAACTTCCATAGATGCAGACCATTCCTGATTCAATACCCTTCTAAGTTGTCTTGGAGTAATTCCTATTTTTTCACATATTTCTTTTCTAGTAATCTTGCTTTCAATAAGCTTATCTTTCACAACTTTCGAACTTTCTTTATTCAATTTTCCAATTCTTCTAACCTTAAATTCTGGTATTTTTACATCCTCTCCTTCTATATCTATTTTAGAAGTCTGAGCAACAAAATCTCCTTCTTTCAAATCTTTTGCTTCCTTTTCCCTTATCTCAAAATCTTCAACACTAAAAAATCTATGCAAACCAGAACAATTTATTTGTCCATTTGTTCTAATATTGTATATGTTTTTCACATCTGGATTGGTAAATGTTTGCTCACTTTCTGCATTTTGGCTTCCCATCTTAAAAAAGTCAGCTGAAACAACATTATCTTTGCTTATCTGACTTATCTCCTTAATGCTTCCATCTGCAAGCTGTATTAATGAATCAGCAGTCAAACAAGCATGCCCTACTATATTCCCTCCGATTGCCGTGGTAGGATCTCCAAACATCATTGCAGGATTAGCCATCACCTGATTTGTAACATACACAGCAAGATTATGTTGTTCAGCCATTCTAATTAGAGTATGTAAATACCTATTAAGTTTCTGTTGTCTATCTGCAAGCTGTCCTCTTCCGCTAAATTCAGCTCTAAAATGCGCAGTTAAAGAGTCTATAATCACAATTTTTATCGGTTCTCCTTCTTTTATCAATTCTCCTATTTTATCAATCAAAAGTATCTGATGATCTGAATTAAATGCCCTCGCAACTAAAATATTTTTCAATACTTTATCTGGATTTGCTCCTATTCCTTCAGCAATCTGTCTTATTCTTTCAGGCCTAAAAGTTCCTTCTGTATCTATCCATACTGCTTTTCCATTTGCCCCTCCCTGTTCAATGGGCAACTGCACATTCACTGCTAATGTTAGACCAAGTTGCGTCTTTCCGCTTCCAAACGCCCCATACGCCTCAGTCATAGATTTAGTTTCAACACCTTTTCCTCCCAAGAGATTATTCAAATTACTGCTCCCCGTAGAAATATAACCAACATTTTTCCTTGATTCAGCAAATTCATCTCCAGAAACAAATCCTAGTTTCATCATAGTCCTTGCAGCTTGTATTGCTTTTCTCGCAACTGCTTCTCCAACACCTGCTAATTCAGCAAGTGCACTAGGACTCATTACTGCAAGCCCCATTAAATCATAAATTCCCGCCGCTTCAAGTTTATTAGCTATTCCAGGTCCTATTCCAGGTAGATCGGTTAATTTTTTCTCCTCTTTTGTAACTTCCTGTTCCCCTACTTCTTCTTTTTCCTTCACCATCTAATTTTCCTAATTCACTCAGTATATAAAGATTATAGTTGTGAAAAGATTATTTCATTCTAACCTCTAGCCATACTCCAAAGAAAATTAAAATAACTCTTAAATCCATTTGCAATATTTTTATTTTGAATCATGAAGGCAAATGGTTCTTCATCCCATAAAAAGATATACACTTTATCATCAAAAACATCAATTGCTGCAGGACTTACAAATCCCTTGTCCATAAACTTTATATTGGAAATACCTTCAAGTTTTCTATCTTTAAAAAAAACATTGTCTTTATTATCTAATATCATTCTAAATTTATGTTTCTTCTTAATCGACTTTGTATTAACATTACTTAAAAGTAATCTTAGTTGCTCGTTTTTATAAGCTTGATTAGAAAATCCAATAATATCTATAGTTTTTCCAGTAGGACAATCTTTAACCATTTTATAAAAAGCATTCTTAAATCCTATAAAACCTTCAAATATCATACTCTTCGTTATTTCCTTCTCTTTTATCTGCAAATCGCAAAGTTGGGGCATTATACTTTCAACTCTTTTTCTTCTCTCATTTGCTATCTCCTTTAGGACTTCAGGGTCCGCAGCAGAAAAAACTTTCCCTTTAGCAGTCAAAACATATGTTACAAATCCCTTTTTGATAAGAGAGTCAAGAGCAGAATAAACTCTAGAATTAGAAATTCCCGTTGCTCTTTTGATTTCTGTACCAGATGAAGATGAATGCTTCAATAAACTTAGATATATCTTGCCTTCATTATCTGTGAATCCTAAAAGCCCGAGTTCTTCTTTCATTCTCCCAAAGGGGAGAACTACTATTTAAGTATTACTACAAAACGAAGCCTATATGAATGATTTCAACAAACTTCAAGAAGCTTACGATTTATCAAACACGAAACCTGATAAAGTGTATAGTATCTTGCCCACAACATTACTTTTACTTCAACCGATAGAAAGAAAAAGAATTTTAGATGCTGGGTGCGGTTCAGGATTCTTCACAGAAAAAATTGCAAGATGGAACCCTTCAATAGTATATGGTGTAGATAACCGTAGAAAATCTTTGGAAAAAGCTAAAACAAATACTTCAAAAGGAGTCGTTTATCAGCTAAAAGACATATTTAAAGAAAAATTACCCCGAGTTGAAGAAATCTGTGCTCCTTTTGTAATAAACTATGCAGAAACGCAAGCCATGTTAGCACAACTTTTCAACAATTTTCATACTTGCCTAGAGGGTGGCAGATTAGTAGGAGTAATAGACCTTCCAGATAACTCAAAAGATCTTACACTTACTGCAAAAAGAAGAACTTGGGGAGCCATAAAAAAAGTAAGGGGAAGATTAAAAGATGGTGCTGAAATAAAAATTTCTTTATACAATAATCAAAGAGAAATATGTTCTCTTCTCTCAACTTACTGGAGTAAAAGTACAATTGAAAAAACATTAATCAATGCAGGTTTTACTGATATAAAATGGTTCAAACCGGTAATAGATAGGGAAGGTTTAGATAAATTCGGAGAAGAATTCTGGGAGAAATATGAAGATTACTGCGAGCTAGGTTATTTTACAGCAGAAAAATCTAATTCCTAACTTCCATCTCTTTAACAAGTGCTTCAACATCCACATTTTCTATTTCTTCAACCATCAATTCAGTTGTATTATATAATTGATTATTTCTAAAATTTCCAGAGAAGAACTTCTCTTCTCCTAGAAGGCTATTTTTCTTCACATTAAATGCATCAATAGAAAATATCTCCTCGTCTGTCAATCCAAGCCCTTTTATCTTTTCTCCAAATATAACTGCCCTTATGCTTTCACTTCCATCATCTAATACTACACTAAGTAATGCTCTCTTATCAATGCTATCAGGAGAAAAGTCATTTACATTCTCATGCTCCACTTTTTTTCCAGTTTCCTTAGATACAAAAAAGTACCTAGGCTCATAAACTTGAACAATAAATGCTCTTATTATAACTCTCTCCCCTGCTTGTACATTCTTTATTTTTTTCTCGGCGAATACTTTCTTTGTGATTACATCTTTAATCTGTTCCTTGCTTATTTTTATATCTGAAAAAGAGCTTAAATGCAACTCCCCATTCCTCACCATGCCATTACTTATATCAATTACAGTCCCCTCTTTTATATTTCCCGCTTCAACAAGAGCAATATGGTTCGTATCCCACAATACAACTTTAACATTTGAGGTCTCATCTGCTGCAATCAAATTTACGACTTTTCCTTCTCTACCATTCTTATTATAACTCCTAACCGGACTAACATTAATTACCTTGCATAGTGTATTCGCCCTCTTCATGCCATGAACCAATTCAGAAATTTTCATTTTCTCTTTTTCAAAATTTATTCCCAATTCTGCTGCAACTATCTGTGCAGCGCCCTCTTTCGAAACCAACCCCGATAATTTTGCTCTTTTAGCTTCTACTTTCCTCTCTATTTCCTCTTTTTCAAGTTTAGAAGCCTGCGCAATCCTTTCAACAAGCTGCGAATAATTATCCATCTTAACTTTGGTTAAATACACTATAAAAGGATTATGCTTCACTAAGAAATACATAACAAAGGTACGTTTAAAAATAACTGAAAAAAGTAACCTTTTAACTTGAAGCTTTGCAAACTCTAAAGAGCTATACACTCTTGGAGTCCCAAAGAATGATATTCTTTGAGAAAGCGAGAGTCAAAGATTACGTCGTAATCTTTAAATATACCTCCTCCCTAGAATTCTTACCTATCACGTTTAACTTAGTGAAAGGGGGTAAGCTAAAATGGAAAAATTAAGTTCATGGCTATTTTTGTTGATTGCTATAGTTTGGCTATTACCTCTAATAGGTCTTAATGCTGCTACTGCAGTAACAACCTATAATTGGATTTCAGTAATTGCTCTTGCTATAATTGCGATAACAGAGATTGTCAAGGGTTAAACCCTAAACAATTTTAATTTATTTTTATTTTTTAATTAAATTTAAAACTTCAACCTGTATAAGTTGAACGGATTAAAGATTTGTCCTACAAATCTTTAAAAACCTACTTTTCCCATCGTTCTTCATGGGAACAGCAGTAATCATAATGAAGTTCATGCCTGAATCGCCTTCTTCAGACCTTGGCAAAATTAGGACAATAGCAAACGATATAATGATAAAAGAAGGCGCAAAAAACATCTCTTTTGAAGAAAAACCTATTGCATTCGGTTTAAAGTCACTACATATGAAATTCGATTTGGATGAAAACAAAGGCACGGATTTAGTGGAATCTCTTCTCTCAAACATCCCAGAAACCTCCTCAGTTTCCTTAGAAGATTATAGAAGAGCATTTGGATAAGGGGTATTTAAAATAGTTATTTCGTTACAAATGCGAACAGAGCATTTGGATAGCTATAAAAAAGATCACTATCTAAAGTATTTATGGACATAAATCAAATAACTTTCTTTCTTCCAATAGCATCAGTTATTTTAATCTCTTTAGTAATTATATTAAAAAAGAACAATTTAGTAATTAAAATAGGCACTTATGGTCTGTTCGTAATTTATTTAATCCATATTCTGCTTGCTTTTGCTCTGCGTTATATGAAAGATATCGATGCTCTGGGCGTAATTGAAATATTTGTATGGATTTTACTTGTTGTTAATCCTCTAAGTTTAATATCAATTATAATAGGTTTGACAAAACCAAATTCCAAATAGCAATAATTCTATAAACCTTCTCAACTACAATTATTTATGGCTCTGACAAAAGAACAAATTGCAGAAGTGAAAAAACAGTTATACACACAAGTAGAACATCTTCCAGAAGAACAAAAGGGAGAGGCAAGAATACAAATAGAATCTCTTTCAGAACAAGCAGTAGAATCTCTAATTCAACAGCAGAAATCTCGTCATTCTAATTCTGAAGAAAATAAATCAATATTCAGAATGATTGTCGACAAAGAAGTTTCTTCTTTAATTTTCAAAGAAAATAAGAAAGCCTTAGCAGTATTAGACATAAACCCCATATCAAGAGGCCATTTAATGATAATTCCAAAAGAAGCGGTGAAAAAATTATCAGAAATACCTGCAGAAGTTTATAACTTAGCAAAAGAATCTGTTAAAACTCTTATAAAAGCTTTCAAACCTGAAAAGGTAAGCATAGAAACTGAAGCAAAATTCGGGGAGATCATCCTTCACGTTCTCCCCAGTTATGAAAATCCCGTATCCTTATCTTCCCCAAGACAAAAATCAACAATGCCTGAATTGGAAGAGATACTCTCCAAAATTAAACCAAAAGAGAAGAAAAAGATTATCAGAATAAAGCAAAAAACTCAGAAATATGAATCTCTAAAACTAAATAGACGTATACCATAATTACCCAGATTATCAAAAACGCTGGTGTAAAAGGTATTCCCTGCCTTATCAGAACATTCTTCCCGCCCCTCCTTATTATTTTTATCTCTTCTTTACTAAGCCCATGAACCCCATTCCTTATCACTCTTCGTCCTATTTTTACACTCCTATATAACCACTCTCCTTCTCCCAATTCTCCAGGCTTCACGCTCACTATCATACACCCTTCTTCAACAGCTCTAAGATAAACATAAATCCAAGGAAATAAAACAAACAACAATCCAAAAATTATCCCATAATTTTCCCTAATAACAAAAATAAGCAAGATTCCTAAAATGGCCCCAACCACCATCCACACTTTGTTCTTTCTAAAGTTCTTTCTAAATTCTTTGGAAAATCCTTTCCTATTTTTTGCAACAATAAATGTGCTATAAACTAAACTATACAATGCCCCGACAAAAAACAACCCGAATACAAAAAGCAAAGGCACAGCCAATGAATCTATCCACGAATAGTAAGGCAACACAGATGCGAGGGCAATAAGTAGTTTAGCATCTCCTCCTGCAAAAGTCCTTGTATAATAAAGTAAATTAGCAAAAATTATCATCATACATACGCCCAAAATTGTAAAAATAAAGGTCTCTAGACTTTTCTCACTAATAGCTATCAGAGATTTATAAGTCAAACCAACAACTAATAAAGAAAAATTAACCCAATTCCATATTTCTCTTGTTTTTAGATCTTGTATCAAAGCCAGAACTATCCATATCAAAGCAATTAAATAGACAAATAAATCCATGCAACAAAATACAGAACAATATTTATTAAGCTTCCTCTCCTATTTTAAAGGAGGTTGAACTTCAAGGAAACTTGGTTCCTTAAGAAATGAATAAAGACATAAATAAAAATGTAGGAAAATATATTTTTTGGGCTATAATAATTCTTCTCATAATAGTTTCGTATTTTATAATAAAACCCTTTCTAATTGCTGTAATATCCTCATTCATTCTAGCATTTCTCCTCAGACCAGTTTATAATTTACTAAATAAAAAACTAAATAAAAACTTCTCAGCGCTCTCGTGTATTGTATTAATAATATTAGCAATCATTATACCTCTTGCTATTCTTTCAGCAGGAATTACCCAACAAGCCTATTCAGCGCTTAATGATTCCTCCCTAAGAGATACCCTTCAAAAAATCTCAGACAATCCCTTACTAGAAAAGGTAAACTTTGATGCAGAATCTTTCAGATCTAAAGTTTTAGAATTTGTCATCTCCCTAATAACTCAAGCAATAAGTTTCATCCCGTCTCTCGCTTTATCATTACTAATCGCCGGAGTTGGAGTTTACTATATTTTAATAGACTGGATACCTCTTTCAGGCAGATTAGAATCATTTATACCTTTAAAGAACAAGAAAAAGACCATGCTTGAAATTAATCAAGCAACAAAAGATATAGTTTTCGGTACTCTTTTAATAGCTATAATAGAAGGAGTAGTTGCAGCCATCGGATTCTATCTCTTGGGATTAGATAGCTATCTTATTCTATCAGCAATAATTTTCTTATCTGCATTCATTCCAGGTATCGGCCCATTTGTAGTCTGGGCTCCCGTAGCCCTATATTTTTTTATATCTGGAAATTACCTCCCCTTCACAGGCACAATTATTCTAGGATTGATAATCAGTCTAGGCATAGACACTCTGCTAAGAAACAAAATACTCAGCGACAGGTCAAACATAAATCCATTAGTAATGCTTATAGGAATTCTAGGCGGTTCAGCTCTATTTGGGATCTTTGGTTTCATAATAGGTCCACTAATCCTCCTTTACACAATTAGATTACTAAGAGAAGCAGTCAATAATTAATTCTCTTTATTAGAATTGCAATATTCTATTTTCTCTACTCTATGCTTTCCGCCTTTCTTATACCTATTAAAACGCGCTTTAGCCTTTTTATCATTCTTACCCTTTCTCTTCTCACCAAATCCATAATCCATACTATTCACTAACAAAAAGAGTTTAAAAGTTTATTTCTTTCTTTAAACTCTTTTTGTGCCCGTAAATATTTATTAGAATAATAAAAAATAAAAATTAATTACTTTTTAAGAAGTAGTCTCAGGTTTAATATAAGGATTCTTTGCTCCAGAGGACTCCAACTCTTTACAAGTTTGACCATTCACCTTAACCTTATCCCATTCACTTGCCTTCACACCCTTATTATTACAAAAAGCAACAGCCACTTTTTCAACACTCAACTCATCCCCACAACTTGCATATATTTCATCAGCTGCGAGAGTATCTGAAATCAGCTTACTGCTACAAGTAACAAACTGCTTCTGACCATCAACTTCAATTTCCTTAAATTCTCTGCAATAATCAAACTTCAACTCATTCTTTCCTGCAAGACCACAACTCTGTCTCACAGATTCAAGACTCTGTCCAGGAACAATATTAATTTTATCAAAAACAAAATTCAATCCCCCTGTAGCACCCAAAATAATAACAACCACAACAATCACTCCCAATACTATCAAAAGCAAAGTAGTTAGCGTAATCCCCTCTTGACCTCTTCTATTTCCAAACATAACCACCACAACATTTCCTTATTTATAAATGTTTCTTGCTTTTCCATCTTTATCAAACTCTATCTTAACATCGAAGTTTCTCTTAATGCTATTATCTCCGTTCTGTACAATCACAAACACATCATTTACATTTAGCATGTATCCATCTCCATTATCATTAAACTCAAACTCTCCAGTCCTTATCTTTCCAAAAAAGTTTCCAAACTCCTTTATTCTTAACATCCTTTCAGCTTCTATTTTTTGCATATTTTTTTCAACATCTCCTCCTTGCACTATTGCTTCTCTGCCAATTATTTCTGCACTTTTGAAAATATAATCTTCATACATTCTTAAATCAAAAGTAAGCTTGCTAAAATCTTCAGAATTTGTTTGAAACTTCCCACCATAACTTGCGAATGCAAAAAGCGCAGCAACAGCAAACACGAGTGCAATAATTACCAATAAAGCTAAAGGCACATCACCCCTTTTACTATTTATCCTCATTTCAAACACCCCCCATAATAATATTCTACGTAAACCATTTTTCCCTCTTTATTCTGGAAATAAGTTTCATGCAATAGCCCTTGTTTTCTATACTTTCCAAATCTTAAGGGTCTACTTCCTTTCTGCAAAGAGTTAGCCTTTTCACCATCAAAAATAATAAAGAAATCATCAGAGGCTTCTCCTCCAGTATTTCCTGCAGGATCTTTATCTTCTCCCTTAGCAAGTCCAAGACAATTTTTATCTGAATTTAATAGTTTTTCCAATTCTTTTTCAAACTTTTCTCTTTCAATAACTTTATCTTCATACATCAAATACGCATCAAAAACAAGCACTTCTTTCCCATTCAAGTTTATTTTCTCTGTCAATATAGATTCAATAACACTTCCTTCACTTACCTCTCCAGAACCAGGTTTCAACAAAACTTTCGCAGCCACACTTAAAGCAAGAAAAACTCCTATTATGATAAAAACCCAAACGGCAACTATTATTGCAGTAATAAACTTTCCAGGAACTGCTCCTTTCCTATTTTTCATTTCAAACATGTTCATTTTTGCCTACTCCCTGCAATTATAATAAATTCTCCCTTTCCATTCTCTACTTTTCCTCCCACACACTTCGGCGCATTCTTTGGAATTTTCTCAACATCAAACAAGCAAGCTTCTGCATTTCCAAAATTTATCAATCTTCCCGCACTTTTCTCTTCAATTCTCAAAGTGAAATAAGAAAATAATATTTCCTTATCAAGCATGCATGTTTTGTAAAAATCAGCATCCTTTATCTCTTCTACACCAAGAACTTTATCTTCCATACACTTGCTAACAGCATTATACAAATCGGCGCCCTCGCTTTCTCCATAATTTAATCCAGTTCCAAAAAATATACTTGTTCCAAGAGCTATCCCTCCCGCAATTACAATTACAAAAAATAAAAATATAGAAAACATTGCCCAGTCGCCCATTCTTCCGTTTTTACTTTTCATTTCAATCATCCAACACCACCTCTATCAGCTTCTACTATTTTAAATCTCAATAAATTTCCTGATTCGCTTACATCGCTTCTCACATCTACCACATTCAAATCTTTAAAATAAAATCTACACTTTGGTTCAGATTCAATATCCATCTTGACACAAATCTTATTCGCCTCATTTGAAAAGAAAAAAACATCCTTATGGCTTTCAATTCTATTTTTTCTTGCTATTTCCATTGCCTTGCTTGAATCAATTTGCAATTCATCTCCAGAATTAGCATTATTAATTAATTTAGCAATTTCTCCAGAATAATACTCACTCCATAATCTCTCCCCATTCGCAAGAGAATTAATATGGAGCATAACAGGCACCACAAAAATAACTGCAATTATTATTCCTAACAAAACATCATAGGCAATATCAGATAACCCTTTCCTATTTATCTTCAGATAAACCTTATTTTTACTATTTTTCCCTTCAAATGTGTCCATTTTAAAGTCCCCTACTTCTTACTTCAATTTTATCTTCTGTTTTATCAATTTCTATCTCGCTTATAGGTTTGTTTAAGGGAATATAATCATAATCTACTTTTGTTGAGATAGTTGGCCCTGGACCGCCATACATATCTCCTGAAGAAGAAGTTGTGGTGCCCTCATTCATCACGTCAACCTCTTTCACATTAACATCCCTGCATAATCCACTATCCTGGCATATACTGCTCCAACTACCTCTGCTTCCCTTGCAAACACATACACAGCTATTAATAAAACACTTATCTGGCTTATCTACTTCATCTCTTCCCCATCCGGCAATAAACCAATTGCACTCTTCAGTATTGTCTGCACTACATGGACTCCTTACAAGAAAATTCCCTTCTTGTCCTGATTCAAGAGCATTTATTCTTGCCTCAACAATATTAGCAATCTCTTTAGCATTTTTTTCTTCAATTTGCACATTTCCATAATAAATCTTAACTATACCAAAAACCAAAAGTCCTATTGCTATAACTGCAAGAATCAAACTAATAAAACTATCTTGCTCTTCCGCTCCTTTTTTATTTTTGCGTTTTAACAAATTAATTCTATTCATAAATTAAAGACCCCCATCTATTCCTCCAGAACATAACTGATTTATTGTTTTAAAATCATACGGCACTGTCTGTACAACAGAACATCCTTCCTTTGATTCTGCAACACTTGTAAATTGCCCACAATATCCACTCGCCATTAACTGTCCAGCATAGGCATTCAATCCCAAATATCCTGCTCCAGCAAAGAGGGCAGGTATAGCCACAGGCGCAAGAGTCAATCCTGCTCTTCCTAAAGCTAATACTCCTGCGCCCCCTTTAATACTTACAAAACTTCCCCCTGCTAATCCTAATCCAAGTAATGCATCTCCCATAAGCTCATCCACACTTTTCTTAAAGTCAGTAGATTTTATCTGCATAAATACTATCGCCACTTCTCTTCCTTCATTATTAAATTCATATTTTTCATTTTCACTTATCCTCTTCTGGAAAGTACCTCTGTCAACACTAGGATAACTCCTCACACTTTTATCAGTAAATGCTTGTAAATATGTTATTTCTTGATTAGGGACATTATTTTTTTCCATATAATCATAAATATCGACACTCCTTAAAACATCTTGCTTATTTTCATCTATCGAAATTCTAGAACATATTACACAAACTGGTCCGCTATCAGATTTCAAATTTCTCGACTTTGCATAACTTTCAAAAATATCCAATTTCCCTTGTCCTAAATTATCCCAGCACCTATACATCTCTCTCGCTGTAACTTCTTCAATTTTATTTGATGCCTCAGCAATGCTATCCTTTAAATCAATCGTACTATATTTCTCCCCCGCAAATGCATCTTCACATTTTTCCCCCAAACATATTTTTTCTGTATTGCAATTCAAAGGTATAAAATTCTGTGTAGCATCTGGACCCGTAGCCCTTGCATTAACACTTAATTTGCACGCTTGATCTTTAGCAGTATCTTGCAGATTCAAAGTGTAAAATACTCCATAAGCTATCAACGCAAAAGCAATAACAGTCACAAGAGTTCCTATAACATAATAGGTTGTTAACTCTCCTCTCTTTTCTTTAATTCCAACCATTAACAATCAAAGAAATACCTATTTATAACAATTCCGTTGACCTATTTATCTCTTCCTTTATTTTAAAATATAAAAAACTACTGCAGTAACTGCAACCACAGCAAGAAGAAAAAACAATATCCAAGTGATTATTTGTATTGTACTCTCACCAATCAGCGCTTTTTTATTCATCTTTGCATTCTCCCTTAGGATATGGCTTGCTCAAATCAACTATCAACTTCGCTCCTCTCTTCTTCACACAATACTCTCCATCAACATCCCCTTTCTGGTCATCTTTGTAAACCAAAGTTATTTTTTCTTTTAGTTTTTCATCTCTCCATTCAACTATCGCATCAGAAACAGCATCATTAATTGTTCCAGTATATGTATTCGCAAACAATGGCGAGATCTTGACATCTCCTCCAATTACCTTTCCAGTATCAACATCAACATCCGCCTCAACTAGAATATCCACAATAGAGCTATCTTCTCCATTATATTCAAGCCTATAAAAATAAGTACCATCTGAAGAGGTAGAAATTCTTTTGAGAACATATCCCTCAAGAATAGGGTATACTTCAAATCTAGAATTAAGTGGAATTGATTGATCATAAGTCCTTAATTGTATTACTAAATCAGTTTTATCATCTCTCTTAAGATATGCCGGCATTATTGCTTTTCCAAGATTTTCTAAATGTCTTATTGTCTTAGCATCGTTATTTTTATAAGTCTTTGAATCAGATTCAACTTTAATTTGGGAAATAACATCCAAAGTAGGAATAATGCTTCCTATGTCAGTAATTTTTGCATCTTTTGATTTAACAAAAAGGTTATTATTATAATTTAATATATAACTTTTTGAACCATATTCTGCTAGAGCAAATCCCTTAAATTCCAAATTAGCAAACTTTGCCTGCGACTGAAACATTAAAATCTCCCCGCCCCCATCAATATCTTCAGGCAAGTTTCGACCATACCAAAAATCTCCGAATGCCTTCCCCATTGCAAATTGATTAATACTTTTATTCCCCACTTTTTGGACTCCCGTAAACTCAACCCATTTACCTCCGTCAAAATATTCTACCTTCCCTCCATCTATTGAATAAGCAATATATTCGGATCCCTCCTGTGTCCTAGCTTCTTTCTCAAAATCAAGCAAAGTATTGTCAAATTTTTCCTTTAAATTAGAATTCACCAAAAATCCTATCAAAACCGCAAAAACAAACACTGCAACAAGCAAAGACAAAAGTTTAGGTATTGCAATTCCTTTTTTATTATATATTTTATTCATTGTGTTCCTACTGGTTGAGTCATTCCCAAAAGCCCTTTTAGATACGTAAGGGCATTAGCTCCCTTCCCAGATAAAAGAAATATTATTCCAAGCACAATTATGAAAACTATAATGCCTATAATCCAATACATCAACGTGTCCCATTCAATATCTCCCCTCTTTCCCTTCATAAATCACAATAATAACTGCACTTCATAAACTTTGCTAAAGTTTATAACATTCTTTTCCCTATTTTCACCGTAAAAAATGGTGAATACAGAGGACATTCTTAGAAAGTATTCTGCAAAAATAGAATCGCAGATAGGCAATCAAAGTTTAAACCAGTCAAAAGACTATTCTCAATTCATAGCAGACACATTAAAAGTTCCTTCAAGATACGAACGCTGGGCTTCAATCTTGGGCAACTTAATAAATCTCAAGCTTGCCGAAAAAGATAGAACAAAATTTGAGAAATATCTTTCAGATGCACACGTTTCAGTAACTCCCAGTCAAGCCCTCTCACTTGCGATATTTTCAATGCTGGGAATCTTCTTTATCACATTATTAATAGGAGTTTCATTTTATTTAATCACGAGCACAATTCCGTTACTATTTACTTTTCTTGGACTAATCGCAAGTCTCGCAGTTTTCTATTATGTTTACACAATGCCTAAAAGAATAGCAAATCAATGGAAACTTCAAGCTTCCTCCCAAATGGTACCAGCAATTCTCTACATAGTTGTTTACATGAAACACACATCAAATTTCGAGAGGGCTATAGCTTTCGCAGCAGAACATCTTGAAGGTCCTTTAGCCCTTGATTTTAAAAAAGTATTCTATAACGTGGAAGTTGGGAAATATCCTACTTTGAAACAATCCCTTGATGAGTATCTTAATTCCTGGAGAGAATATGCTCCAGAGTTCATAGAATCTATGCACCTTATAGAATCTAGTTTATATGAGCCTTCAGAATCCAGAAGAGTTCAAATTCTTGAAAAATCTCTTCAAGTTATTCTCGACGGAGTCTACGAAAAAATGCTTAAATATACAAGAGAAATTCGTTCCCCATTAACCAATGTTTACATGCTTGGAATTATTCTTCCAACTCTTGCTCTTGCCCTATTACCGTTAGCCTCTGCCCTTCTTGGAGATTTAATTAAATGGTACCATATAATGATTCTCTTCAACATATTGGTGCCATTTCTTGTATTTCATTTAACTTCAGAGGCTCTGCTTAAAAGGCCTGGAGGATACGGTGAATCTTCTGTTTTAGAATTAAATCCCAATTATTCCCAGTTCAAATCAAACAAGCCCTGGATTAAAGCAACAATAATTGCAATTCCATTAATAATTATAGGCCTACTTCCTTTTCTATTTCAATTTCAATTTATAGAATCTATTGGATTAAAAAACGACTATCTCCTAGGCGAACTAGGCATTCCATTTTTCCAGGAAGTTAAATTATTCGATTTCAAAACTTCTGGAGATTCAATAATAGGCCCATTTGGGTTTATTGCATCTCTCTTAGGGTTATTTATCCCCCTGGGAATAGGTCTGTTCTTTTATATTTCTTATCGCACAAAAACAAAGTCCCTTATCCAAGATAGAGATAAAACTAAAGAATTAGAAGAAGAATTCACAAATTCACTATTCCAACTTGGAAATAGGCTGGGAGATAATATCCCTGCAGAATTGGCCTTTGGTAAAGTTGCTTCCTCTACTCAGGGGCAGATGACTCAATCTTTCTTCTCTCTAGTAAATCAAAATATACAAAATGCGGGCATGTCTTTAGAATCTGCAATTTTCGATAAAAAAAGAGGGGCTATAACTTACTATCCCTCTCAACTAATTTCGACATCTATGCATATCCTTACAGAATCTGTAAAGAAAGGCCTTCAAGTAGCCGCCAGATCATTAATGTCCATTTCAGAATATGTAAAAAATATAAACAAAATAAATCAACGCCTACAAGATCTCCTTGCAGAAGTAATCTCTGATATGAAATCAAATATGACTTTCCTAGCACCTCTACTTTCCGGAATAGTAGTCGGCTTGGGAGTAATGATTGCAACAATTCTTAATCAATTAAGCTCGTTTAAATCTTCTTTACCTGCAGAAGACGCCTCTGGATTTTCCTTATCAGGATTCACAGAAATATTTGAAATATCTAAGATGATGCCCCCTTACTTCCTTCAATTAGTAATTGGCATATATATAATAGAAATAATTTTCATTCTCACAAAAGCCTTAGTTACTGTAAATTCGGGTAGAGATCCATTAAAGGAAAAATACGAATTATCAAGTTATCTAAAATCTGGTCTCATATTGTACACGATAACTGCTGGAATAGCAATAATCTCGCTTTCCGTCCTCGCTTCAATAGTATTGACTAATGT
>ERZ1292623.356-Hain-H51-01um-R1-356-length-49864-cov-8_pt1 | contig 49864 bp, 59 predicted proteins | sample MGYA00564398_ERZ1292623 | MGnify/ENA primary metagenome ERZ1292623 (study PRJEB36523, sample SAMEA6512633) | groundwater metagenome | collected 2019-01-07 | study: AquaDiva: Metagenomics assemblies of 32 groundwater samples
AAAGAATGAAAAAATACCCTGAAGAAACACTACAAGACTTCGTGAAATGGTACAATGAAGAACGCATCCATCATGCGCTCGACTACAAAACCCCTGAAGAGGTTTACAGAGAAAACCTGTAAACCAATTTCGAGCTTGTAAACCTATTTCGGGCTTATACGCTTTCTCGACGGCAATAGCCGTCGTAGATCCGAAATTCGTTTACAAACGCAACCAACCTATAGGGAGGTATGTCCTTTTTAAACTTTAAAAACAACCTATATACTCCAGAAGTGTAAACGAATTTCGGACTTATACATTAAGAAACTTTCGACGAAAGGTTTAAATAACTAGGTGGTTTAACTCGTTTTATGAGTATTTTACATACGTTCTTCAAAGCGGTTGAGAAGGTTATTCCTGCCAAAATCGTATTAGCCCACTGCGATGTTCCCTGTGGGATTTATGATCCCCATCTTGCGCAAGTAGCGGCACACACGGTTTATCGAATGATGACCTTGGTTCGTGATGCGAAAGCTCCTGGCCCTGAGACTTCTCCTGCTGATCGAGCACAATATGTGCATGGCATCTCTCGATATGCCTCGACAAAAGAAGAACACGCTGAAGTTTGCAAACGTGAACTTCGAATTCTCTGGGGAGACTTTTTCAAACCCGAACACCTTGAAAAATACCCTGATCTTCATGATAAAGTCTGGAAGGCGATGAAACTAGCTGGCAAAGCCCGGCAAGAAACCCACGTTGAAACCGGAAAAGAACTCATTGCTGCTGTCAATGAAATTGCTGACATGTACTGGAAATGTAAAGGCATTGCCACGAAAACAGTAAAAGCTCCGTATCCTACTGAAGAACCTCTTGTTGTACCTGATCTTAAATAAATATGGGACCTAATAGATATAGCCCCCTTGGATTCTACAAAGTCATTGGCAAGAGTATGGAACCTGCTTACTCAGAAGGGGACTATTTGATTGTCAATCGAATTGCTTTCTACTTTCGAAAACCAAAAAAAGGAGAAGCGGTATTGTTGGAAGATCCCCGAACGGGAAAAGTGATCCTGAAACGCATCCAAGCTGTAAAGAAACAGAGATACTATGTACTGGGGGACAACAAAAACCAGAGTACGGATAGCCGGGCGTTTGGATGGGTTCCTTCTGAAAAGATTCTGGGAAATGTGCTATGGCGGATTTCTAGAGATTGATTATTTTGTAATGATTTCTGCGATGGATGAAATCACTTCCTTGTATTTTTGATCGCTTACTTCACATAGCTTTTTGATGATCTGAGATTTAATAGCTGTGAAGAGCATATTGCTTCGAATGTAGCTATCGATTAACAGCGAGCCACGGATGGTTTCCTCTTTTCTAAGCTCGATGCAATAATGATCTTTTTTGAATTTAGAAGTGATCTGGCACAGAATAAGATCTTCTCCCATTTCATTTGACATGATCAAACAAGGTCTTATTTTTCTATGCGTCAAGTCTGTGTAAGGAAACGGGAACAACACTATATCTCCTTTTGCAGATGCTTCCATGCCTCGTCCTCTTCCTTAGATAACCAGTTCTTAGCTAAAGCCTTTTCGCTTGCTAGGGTGGTGCAAATCCCACTGACGTTTTCCTCTTCGAACAGTTTCTCCCTCAAGGTTTCTCGGATGAAGTCCTGTAGGTTGTCAAAACCCCTTACATCGGCCATTGTCCTTGCTGTTTTAAGCATCTTTTCCGATAATTTTAGATTGATTTGGGTACTCATAGGTATTAATAGATATTATTTAGTATTTAAAGGTATCGATTGAAAAGGGTTTACTTGGACAAGAATTCTTGGACGATCCTACAGGCCAACTGAGCAGTTGTGTCATTGAAATCAAAGTCTGGTATGTACTCCGTTAGATCTAGTGTATAAATCTTCGATTTAGTGATTCCCTTTAATAAGTACAAGATTTCAATTGAAGTTAACCCGCCTGGGCAGGGTAGACCCACTCCAGGTGCAAAAGCAGGATCGATACTATCTAAATCAATGCTCAGCTGAACAATATCTGCTTTTGATATGATATCATTTATTTTTTTGATCGTCTCATCAAGCCCTATTTCTTTAATGTCTAACGCCGTGAGAAAGGCAACCTTATTTGCATTCATCGCTTTTATTTCTCTATCTTCAATATTGCGTATTCCTAAAATAATACAACCTTTAGGATCAACATTGCCTAATTTTATGCTATCCGCCATTACTGAGCCATAATTAGGTATATCTGACTCAACAAAGTCTGGATGTGAATCAAAATAAATGATTCCGATTTTCTTGTTTAGGTTGTTTAATCCTCTACAAATACCATATTTAATAGAGCAATCCCCACCTAGAACAATCATTTTCTTATTTTTCTTTGCTAATTCTGTAATTTTTTCTTCTATCTCTTTTAGGTTCTCTCTAATGTCTTCTGAGCTCTGATTCAGGTTACCTGCGTCAAATATTTTTTCATCTATTTTTCCTCTTTCAGGATCATAAAGAAATTTAGATATTTCCCTTATTTTGTCTGGTGCTTTGAATCTTCCTTTTCTTTCTGACATTGCACCTAAATCGGTCGGAACCCCTAAAATCACTACATCGCTTTCTTCTAAAGAGTCAGCATCAGCAAGTTTGAATTGTTTCATTTGTATAGAAGGTTGAATTAGGTTATATAAACTTTTGTGGGTCGTTTCTTATATTTTTGTAATCCCTAAGCAAACCTCAGATACGGCGTGTACAACTCTCTTGGCAAGAGTGTTAGGGCTTGTTCGATCTGTTCTGAGGGAAGAGACTGTTTCTTGATATGCTGGTATAACTCCTGCGTCTTCTTAAGAATGGGCGTGTAAATCGCGGAGTCTTCTTTGGATAGCCATTTATGATGCTCTCCTAACTTTTTATGATTCTCCCCGACTTTAGCATGCATCTTTGTTTTTTCTTCCCGCAAGTGCTTTCTTAACTTCGTTTCAATGCGATCCAAACTATGCTCCGGATGAATCCCTTCTAAGTTGATATGGCCATGCACTTTGGTATGAACTGTACGAATCAAGTTATGTTTGATTCTACGTGTTTCAAAACTGGTCGCATGCTGGTGCTGCTCTGCCTTGGAAGTGTCACGCTCCTTATACCAGCTTTCAGCCCCTTTATCCGTTACTTCAAGGATCTTACGCTGCGTTTCTTCGATTAAAAGAGTGAGTTCCTCATCCATCATCTTGTTCAAGGCATGAAGGCCTTGTAAGTTCTCAATCTGTTCGTGAAGCAATGCCTGCATCTCTTGATTCATCCCTTCCCTCTTAGATTAAGGGTTTTTAAATCTTGTTTATGTGAAGGCTGTTCGTGGGACGAGATTTGTTCTTTTTTTAACTCGCGGTAGATTTATAAACCTTATTTTCTATAGATAGACCTAGATGAATCAGCAGCAATACTTTGAATATCTAAAGCAGGCAAAAAGATTCATCTCTGAATTGCAGGGCAAATTTGAAAAGTGGGATGAAAAACAACAGCAAAGAGCTTTAGAGATGATAACTGCGCAGATTACCAAGCAGCTCCGCCAGTATGATACTGTTTTTCTAACAGAAACTACCTTTAAGCATGATGTCGTTACCTACCTATGGAACCTGCTCCACGATCTAGAAAAGAAAAAGAAGAATTGGCAAGGAAGGCATGCTGATACGTTCGGAAGTCCTCATTCAGTTAATGAGGGGTTTACTGAAATATTTACTCGTTTCATACAAATCATTGATATGGAAATTGCCTTCTTTCAAAAAGAACAGGTACCTCCCCAAACCATTAAACCAGATAACCAACTTATATCCTGGATTAATAATGATGATTTATACCAATATATTTCTTTAATAGAAAGAGCCTGTATAAAAGGAGAATCTGTTTCGGATTCAGAATGGGAGGTGGTGAATAGAATTCGACGGCAGTACAGCACCTCAAATGCCCCAAGCAGGAAATTGGGGACTTTTTCTGTTTCACACCATATTCGTGACCTTGTTTTGCGGTTTATTGCTTCTAACCTTGAACCTCTAAAAGAAGCTTCGAAACGAGCAAAATACGTCCTTGACCTTGCCTGTGGTTTATCCAATGCCCTCCCTTATTCCCTCAAAAAGAACCTTTTTCCCTCTAATACTTATGTTGGAGTAGATCTGGACATAACCAATATTGCTACAAGATACTTAGCAAGCAGATATCCTAGCAAGACCATCCAACAAGAGGTATACCCAGATGGACGATCACGACTCGCATATCTTGTAAACTTCCAATCCTTAGGTATAAAATATGCATTTGACCCTGACTTTTCAAAATTAGATGTCTATGTACATGGCAATGTGTTTCAGCCACAGTTTCAAAAAGATTCTGCCTTCTTAATCTTTTTTGATAACACTCTATTTGATGATAATGATTCTCGGGTACACACTGCTAGCAATTTCCCTGCCATTCTTAATTTAATTATAGAAGGGGGATATTATATTGAAACTGACATAAGTGAACTCTGTTGCTATGTTAAGAAGAATGGAACATTACAAAAAATATACTCCTTTAAGGATGAAGAGCATGAGATGTACTGGCCTAAACCTGGTGTGCCTAAGAAAGAGCCCTACGATATCCGAAAAGTGAGTGCTGAGAAAGCAAAAGAAATCTTTCCTCGATTACCTCATGTTAAGTGATAGAAGGTTCCGACCAACATGAAGCTTAATAAAAGACACTCTTCTTCTATTGTCCATGTCTCGCATCAAAAGACCTAAAGAACTCGAAGGTGCTGATCACCTGCAGTATACTGAAGAAGATCGTAGATTTGGAACTCCTCAGGTTGTAGCTGAATACCGCGCTGGACGTCTTGCTTGTAAGATTATTGCAGACCTTGGCTGTGGAGTTGGATTTCAAACCATTGCCTTTGCCAAAACCTGTAAGCATGTTTACGCTGTAGAAAAAGATCTTCGTAAATTAGAATATGCTCAAACAAATGCTTTTGCCCTTGGCTTAACCAATATCACGTTTATTCACGGTGATGCCCTTGACCCTTCCATTGTAAGCCAACTTAAAGAGTGCCAAACCATCTTTTGTGACACGGAACGACCCCCTCAAGAAGCTGAACGTACCCTTGCAAGTCTTGCACCCAACCCTCTCTTGCTTATTGAAACATACTCTTCAATCACTCCTAATCTATGCATTGAAGTTCCGCCTCATCTTAGCGACATTCCATTTGACTGTGAGCGTGAGTACCTTTCCTTGAATGGGCGACTCAATCGGCTTACTCTTTACTTGGGCGGATTGAAGAAGACTGAGAAAAGTGTGACTCTACTACCTGAAAATCACTCCCTTTATTACACTGGAAAAAAGATGGCTGCTGCCTCTTGCCTTCCACCTCAATTCAAGTACTTGTATGAAGTCAACCCGGCCGTGGTCATTGCTGAACTTATCGGCGAACTCGGGGATTATGACTTTTTTACCTACCTTAACAAATTATACGCGGCTTCCATGCAAGCTAAACCCTCTTTCTTTCTACGAGGATATCGAGTTTTGGCTAGAACCAGTCTTACTCTTACGGACATCAAAGAAGCCCTTCACAAAAATGGTGCGGGGAAAGTTACGCTTCGGCAAAAAATAGACCCTCAAGATTACTGGAAAGAGCGAAAAAAGTATGAAGAAGGCCTTACTGGAACCAAGAAAGTACACCTCTTTATTTTCGAAGAGGCTTTGCTTTGTGAAGAAATTTATGATAAATTAGCTCCCAAATCAAGGGCAGTGTAGATAGAATAATAATCGCTAAAACCACCTTGCTGAAATTCTCTTTTACCCAAGGTATTTGACCGAAGAAATAACCCCCTAGTGTTAAGCTCAAAACCCAAGTTATCCCCCCTATAATATTATATGCGATGAATTGTTTGTACTTCATCTTTCCAACACCCGCAACAAATGGGGCGAAGGTACGGACAATTGGTAGGAAACGAGCGAGAATAATCGTTTTCGCTCCATGCTTTTCATAAAATTCCTCAGTGTACCTTAAATGCTCCTTGTTAATGAAACGTATCTTTTTACTAAACACTTTTCTTCCCATGTGATGTCCAATCCAGTAATTTAAGGTATCCCCTAAGATTGCGGCTATCCCTAACAAAATAATTAACAACCAAATGTTTAAGGCACCTGTTGCTGCAAATGCTCCCAAGGTGAATAAAAGCGAATCCCCTGGTAAAAAAGGAGCAATCACCAAACCTGTTTCGCATAAAATGATCAAGAATACCAATAAATACACCCATAACCCATACTCATTAAACAACCAAATCAGGTGATTATCTAAATGTAAAATTAAGTTGATCAATTCCAAGAACCAATTCATTCTTTCTTAACTTCTCAAACTCTTTATTAAGCTTTGGGTTTGATGACTATTCTCCTTAAAGAGATATATAGAAAGGTTTATTAATTCACATTCGTAAAAAAAGAGTGTATGGAAAGCCGTAGGAGAACTTTCGTTAAGGGCATTACTTTTCGTGTTCTAGCCACTTTGGCCACTTTTGTCGTTGTTTTCTCTTTCACCGGAAACTTGGGCCTTGCCGGAGCTGTCGGCGGAATCGATGCCATATCCAAATTTACCCTTTATTATTTTCACGAGCGAGCCTGGAATAAATCAAGCTGGGGAACTCAATAATAGCGAATCTCATAAATTTATGTTTATGAGCTTATTATGAGATTCGCTAGTCTGTCAGAAACGTAGTTTCTGAGCATGCCAGCAGCTTTGCGCTGCTGAGCATAGCAAATCTCCTTAATAACGAAATAAATTGGGAGATTTGCTATAACTAGAAAACTTTTTATCTTGTACTTGACTACATCACTTAATGACTCGCATTGTTGTCGTTGGCTGTAGTTATGGAGGATTAAAGACCTTACTTACCTTGCGAAAACTCTTCCCCCAAGCTGAATTGGTGGGGGTGGACCCAAGCCCTTATCATGTCAACATTACCGGGTTTCCACGCTATTTTGCTGGAGAGATGGATTCTAAAGAACTCTTATTACCCTTGCATGAATTTCTTGCTAAGCATCACATTGAGTTTTTTCAAGAAGAAGTAACTGGTTTAAGCCCCAACAGTAGGCATTTGTATACGGCTAATCGCCGTATGGATTATGATTATCTGATACTTGCTTTTGGAGCCAGTCACAAACAGATTCCAAATCCAACTACTGGGCTTTTTAGCCCTTACACTCTTCAAGAAGTAAAGGAATTACGGACGTATTTAGAGAAAAATATTTATCAAGGAAAACCCATCCATGCCGTTATCGTCGGAGCTGGACTTGCCGGAGTTGAATGGGGATGCGGCCTTGCAGAATACCTCAACGGCAGAGGAACCGTAACTATCCTTGAACAAAACTCAGTTGTTTTAAAAGGATACAGTGACAAGGTACGAAACTATGTATTAAAAAAATTGCGGCAAAAGAACATCCATATTCAAACCAACACTCAAGTTGAAAAAATCGAGCACTCTACTATCACCTTTGACAAAGGAAAGATGCCTTATACTGCTGCATTACTCTTTGTCGGCGTTTGCAACCATACCCTTGTTGAAAAATTAGGGTTAGAGTCCAATGAGAATGGTATTCTAGTCCACAATACCCTGCAAACCCTCAAATATCCGAATGTCTTTGTCGTTGGAGATGCCGTAAGCCTTGTGAATCAAGCTGTGCAACCCATTAAACGAGCGACGAGTGCCCTTCTCCAAGGCCCTATTGCCGCCCGAAATATTTTACATCACTATGAAGAAGAGGCTCTTGAAAAATACCCAGTCAATGAAATGCCTCTAGGTATTTACTTAGGCCATCACCAAGGACTCGTCTACTACAAGGAATGGATGTACACCGGATGGTTTGCCTGGTGGAGCAAGAAGTTCAGGGAGACGCACTACTTATAATGGCATCAAGTTGATTGCAATATCTTCAAAGATCGGGATGATTTCATAATCATTAACCAGATCAAATCTTCCCCTTAGTTCAGCTATAAAACTCTGAAGCTTTTCGTTGTCTCTTGTGCGAATATGAAGGAATAGGTTCCAGGTTCCGAACATACGCAAGGATTGTGTTACCTCCTCTCTTCTGGCTAAGTAACAAATGAGATCTTTTTCTTTATCTCGGTTGTAATCTTTGAAGGATAGAAGAAGAATAAATGGCTGGTTTTCTTCAGACTTCATGAACAAGCGATATCCGAGTATAACTCTTTCTTTCTCTAAGTGCTTGATCCGGTTTAATATGGTTTTATACGTTGTTTTCCCTTCCCGAGCTAATTCCAATGCTGGGATGCGGCAATTATCTTTTATCTTTTTGAGGATGTATTGGTCTAATGCATCCAATTCAATGATGGGGTCGTTATAGCCGTATTCGATTGCATCGAAGTCTTGACTTAAGGCTTTATGTTTGTAAAGGTAATGATCTAAAACATAGCAACCCGTAATGTCTTGGATCAGCCCTGGAAATTTTTTATTGAATTGATCGACGAACTGGTCAAAAGCAGCGAAATCGAAAACGAATAGAGTGAGGAGCAGGTCATACTTTCCCCCGACTCGGGTAGCCCAATAGACTCCTTTTTGGTTCTTGAGATATTCAAAAACTTGAGTGGCGTTAAACTTTGCATTGAAGCGGAAGAAGACTCGGTAGTGTTCTTGGCGCAGAGATTTTAAGTTGATGATGGTGCCGAACTTAGTGATGATCCCTTGCTTCACGAGGCGTTTCATTCGATAATCAGCGACTTGCTGGGAGATGAGGAGCTTCTTTGCTAGCTGGGTGAGTGGGATTTTAGGATTTTTATCTAGCTCGGCTAAGAGCTTTTGGTCAGTTTTGTCCATATTTATTGTAATGTAGTCTAAAGATGCTTATAAATATTTCTAATATACAAAAATAATGATATAAAAGTTTATCTTAATGAGGATATAGTCTAACACACGAGGTGCAATGATGCAAAAAATAACTCTTGAACAAGTAGAAAATCTTCAACGTGCTTATGGAATCGGCCGTTCTATCCCCGCTATCGCTCTACAAGAAAGCCTTAGCTATGGTACAGTATATCGATATACTCGTGCTTTGGAACGCGGATTTGGCCGACCTTCAGATTACGATCGAACTTGCGCTTATAGAAAAAGAAAAGCTCCCCTTAATCAAGCCTGGAGCACACTCTTGCGCGATCACCTCAAACAATTAGGGCAAACCCATGAGTGGCTTTGCCAACAACTAGGAGTTGATGTTAGCTCTATCGGACGATACCTGAATGGAACCACTGTGCCGAGTCGCACCATTCGACCAAGAATACTAGCTGCCCTAAACATTCCTAGATCTTCCATTGAAGACCTCTTAGTTGATACCAATCCGAATACATACAGGTGAACAAATGACAAATACAGATGATGAACACAAGCATGAGCCAAACCATTTAATACCCTTTGGCCCTGCATCTTTAGGAACCCCTGCTGAAAGAGGGCAAGCTTTATCTAAACTTTATGATACCACTCAAGATGCCCGAGACACCATTGCTGTACTTTGGGAAGAACTTCTTGCATCTTATCGCACACGACTTGAACGGTTGGGACTGACTGTTGAAGACCTGGAAAATGCCCCTTTTGATGCGAAGGAACTTGCCGATCGCATCGGTAAAGACCTCTTTGCGTACCTACATGAGAACCCTACCCTTGCTAACAACCCTAAAGAAAAATCCAGCCTTGCTGGCTTGTATCATCTTGCTGCTACGATTGGCGTAGCTCTTAGACTCACCCCCACTATTGCTCTTAACTCCTCCGCTCAGACGGTTATCAGCCACGGACTTCTCAGCGCGAACAACCTTGCTGATTGCATCTCGGACCGATTCTACTTGGGAAGAGAGATTGAAGGAGAAGGAAGGTTGGTTGAAGAAATTCATGCGACCAATGCCCTCATCCAAACCTATTTTGATCATATGCCTTTTAAACCCGGACTGGAGCAGTTACGAGCCATTCCTACACCCATATCTTTAGTGCTCACTGATTGGAATGCTACTGTAGAATACTGCAAAAGACATGGTGTCCCATCCACAGCCTTTCTCAATGATGGAACCCCGCTGTTCAAATTCGCTCCGGATGCATTGCCTTACGTATATTCGAACCGAGAACGATTTTCCGGGCTTGATCTCTTGCTTGTCAATGATGGAGCTCATGTCAATGGCTGGCTGCAGGGTGCCAAGCTGGGAAGAGAAGCTGGCCAAATATCTCATGATGATTGGCTTGTTCTGTTGACTGGATATAAACCTGAAGACAACCAAGCCATACCTTTGCTTTATCAGAGATACAATGAACCCCTCATTTCAACTGCTCTAGACTTAGGAAATAAACGGTGAACAAATGACACGAACTTCAGAAGAGATCGCCAAGCAATTCCTGGAGGATACTCTAAAAATGCAAGGCTCTATTCCAGAAAAGGTTTACTGTGCTGTAGGGGCCTTAGAAACCTTAACCGACCAGTTTAAGGATGTTCGCCTTTGTTTAGATCCCTTCGGATATCGCCCAGAACACATCCGAGTTGCATTGTTTGCTGGGGATCGGATCAATGGAAGACAAGAAGGGTTTTTCAAAATCGGAGGAAGCGGCGCTGAAATAGCAACGTATTTTCAACATCTCAGCACTCGATCTGGCCTTCAGCTGGAACGTGCCCCAATCCCCATTGAATTCAAAGGGATTACAGCTTGCATCCTTGAAACTTCCCAATTAAAATATGCGCCGATTGTGCTGTATATAATCCCAGTGGAGGAAAGGTATGACAAGCGCCCTTCTTGAACCTTACTGGATGTATGAAGCGTTTCCAGAGCCTGCACCGAAACCTTCGCGAACTCGAAAAGTCCTGCTTCACCTAGCGCCTCCTTCCTCCCTTGAAGCAGTCATCTTCGACTTGGATGGCCTTATTGTAGATACTGAAGAAATTGGTGTGCGAGTGAGTGCTGGGCTGATTCAGAAAGAATTTGGTATTGAACTATCTGCGGAAGATCGCAGAGGATTCTATGGAGTTCCGGATCTGGATTATTATGATCAACTGATTCGAAAGTATGCATTACAGACTTCTGCAGAGGAATTGCTTCGTAAGTATAACCCTGATTATGATCAACATCTTTTGGATATAAAAAACCCCTTGCCAGGTTTATTGAGTGTAGTAGGACAGGGAATTGAAAACGGATTCAAGATGGGCATTTGCTCGGGCAGCTTTGAGCATCAAATTACACAAGTTCTTTCCAATCTTTGCCTCTTGTCTTGCTTTGATGCAATTACTAGCTATGAAGATACAAAGAGGCACAAACCTCATCCCGATCCTTATCTGCTTACGGCTAAAAAACTCGGCGTTGTTCCAAATAAATGCCTCGTTTTTGAAGATTCGGAAAGCGGTGTTTTGAGTGCAAGACGGGCTGGAATGTATGTTGTGGGTGTTCAGATTGGAAACCATGGAACGCAAGATCTAAGATTAGCGGATCAAGTTGTTTATTCACTGGAAGGGTTTACACTTTAAACGCACTTAGACACACTTTGTTCAAGAAGCACCCCTTGCAATCTGGCTTTTTGGCATTGCAGACCTTTCTTCCGTGGGTGATTAGAGTGAGACTGATGGTTTCCCAGTCTTTCTTTGGAATGCATTTCATTAGGTCCTGCTCGATCTTGATCGGATCTTTATGGTTACTGAGGCCGAGACGTTGTGAGAGGCGCATCACATGCGTATCTACACAGACACCCTCATTTAAACCAAAGCACTCAGCTAGGATGACGTTGGCTGTTTTACGGCCGACGCCGGGTAGTTTGACGAGCTCTTCCATAGTCTTAGGTACTTTGCTGTTGAAGTCCTTGACCAGCATCTTTGCCATGGCCTGAATGTTCTTGGCCTTATTCTTGTAGAAACCGGTGCTGTGAATGAGCGTTTCTAATTCTTTGATGTTACACTCGGCGAAGTCCTTGGCGGTTTTGAAACGCTTGAAAAGAATGGGGGTGACCTTGTTCACTCGGATGTCGGTGCACTGTGCGGATAGAATGACTGCGACTAGAAGTTGAAAGGGGTCTTGATGTGAGAGGAAACACTTAAGATTAGGGTAATGCTTTTTGAGATGTTGCAAAATAATAGCTGCTCTTTCTTTCATGGGTGTTCTGACTTTCATATTAGAAACTTTTATATATAGGTATCGCTGGAAACATGTCGTGAGACTTTGAGAGCAAATACCTTCCTGTTTTTTGCGGTTATCGCTGTTGCGATCTTCTTAACCTCCTGCCAGCAAAACAAGAACCTTGCTGGCCAAGCCACATTTGAAAATTCAACCAAAGGATGTGGGAACAGCTTTCTGTGTCAAACGAAATGCTCTTTTAATAATATTTGCGTGAATGCCACTCCGAATGGCTGCGGTGGAATCTGCGTACCTAAAAAGCCGGGCTGCGGTACTAGGCCTGAATGTGCCGTCAAGTGTACTGCAGAGAATAAATGCGTCAACATACAACCAAATGGTTGCGGTGGAAAATGTGTTACTGATACAAACGGTTGCGGAACTGGTGTGAATTGTACCTCTAAATGTCCCCAAGGCTACTCTTGCAAAGGAGCCTTCCCTAATGCCTGCAAAGGAAACTGCACCTTAAACACAACCGGGTGTGGTCCTAACACGGAATGTGGCACAAAATGTTCTGTTGGGTATACTTGTCAAAACGCACTCCCTGGTGCTTGCGGTGGAAAATGTATACAAAACCAAACCAATCAGACGAACACAACTGGCTGTGGAGGCCTGACCTCTTGCCAAACCAAATGCCCTGCAGGATATACTTGTTCAGGAGCGGCCATTGGCGGTTGCGGAGGCAAGTGCTATCTTCAAACCAGTGGCTGTGGAAGTAATGCGAACTGTTCAACTAAATGTCCTCCAGATCAACAATGTTTCAATGCGATTCCGAATGCTTGCCAAGGATACTGTGCTTCTCCACAAGGCTGCGGAGTCAATGCGAACTGTACCGCAAAGTGTCAAGCTGGCGAATTATGCATTAACTCCTTTTCTACAGCTTGTGGAGGAACCTGTGCTTCTCCTACTGGCTGTGGAGTCCATGCCAATTGCAGTACGAAATGTCCTAGTGGTTATGCTTGTAGCGGATACGCCCCAGGCGGTTGTGGCGGAAATTGTGTACAAAATCAAACGAATAATGGCACACAAGGCTGCGGATCCTCACCTTCCTGTCAAACCACTTGCTCTTTTGGATACAACTGCACTGGTGCTGTGCCTAATGGTTGCAGCGGAAACTGCACTCTTAACACAGCCGGTTGTGGACTCAATGCTGCCTGTCAACTGCACTGCTCTACCGGATACAAATGCAGCAGTAACGATCCAAACATCTGCGTAGGAAGCTGCATCATTGACACTACTGGTTGTGGTAACTATACTGGCTGCGGAGTTCAATGCTCTAATGGCACAACCTGCAGGAATTCCACATCTGGTGGCTGCATGGGAACCTGCCAATAAAAAACTATTTTAACCTTTATCCATTCTAGTAAGCTATGGACTTGATGAACTTTACGTACCGCACAGAAACCACACCTCTGCGAGACCTTTTCCCACGATTTGATGCAGAAGATGCTAGGCGAAGATTCTCTTCTTTGAAAGCTAAAGACCCCCACCAGACTGTTTTGAATGTTATTCAAACCATGTGGGAAGGCGGTTATGACTATATGCTGGACACCTATGGATTCTGGGACATCCCTCACTCTAAATTCAGTGGTCATTGCCATCAAATCACTCCAGCTCTTGCCATTCCTCTTAATGTATTGGGCTTTGAACATGTAGCTTATCTTGAATGCTACCGTATCCATAAAGAAAAGTTTGAGCAAGGTCTTGCTGAGAAAGTAGATCCTTATGACGAGCCCAATCCAGAGGTACGTGATGAGTTTTGCAGTATCGGACGGATCCCTTACTGTTGTCTAGAAGTCAAGATCGGAGATGAACTCTATTATTTTAGCGGAAAACACGTCAAGCTGGATGGAGAAGTGTTAAAACCTGTTTTAACCCCTGCCTGTCACACAGAGTTTGTCGGAATCCTTAGACATCCACAAGACCCAAGTAAGAGTGGCATTTATTTGCGAACGACGGTTTCTAAAGATCAGCCGGATCGTGTCATTTGGTACAAACAAGGCTCTCAAGATCCAGAACCTGAACTCTTTGCTACGTTCCTACGTATGAGACTAGGAATCTAACTGCTTGTCGGATTCTTAATTTCATCTAAAAAATCCCTTGCAAAATTAATGGGAATGGCAAAGCCAAGTCCTTCATAACCTGAATACTTCTTTGCATTGACTCCGATGACTTCCCCTTTCTTATTTACCAAAGGACCGCCTGAGCTACCCTCATTAATTGGGGTGTCAGTCTGGATGAATGTAACGCCTGTGTTGTCAATTTTTCGATTGATTGCACTTACAATGCCTTCACTCACACTGAATTTAAGGCCTGCAGGGTTTCCTACGGCTAAGACCTTCTCCCCTACTTTAACTAGGGTAGCATCTCCCATAGGAAGCTTGGGTAAGATCCCCTTGCCGATTTTTAGAACCAATAAGTCCTTTACTGTGTCGCGTTTAACTACGCTTGCTGTGTATGTTTTTCCATTGTAATCAATTACTTGCGCGGTGATTCCGCTTCCAACCACATGGTTGTTGGTCATGATGTACCCTTCATCGTCTAAAACAATTCCGCTTCCTGTACTTCCACTGGTTTGAACACTTACCACGCTTTTTACTAGATCTTGGATGATGGCACTGAAATCTGAACTTTCAAGCTTAATGTCGTCTATCTTTTTTTGAACTTCTGCTGTATTCTTATCTACTGTGTCCTTTATCGTGGTGATCTTTTGTTCGCTCTCCGCCTTAAAATTCTCTATTGTATTCTTAAACTGAATGCCTTGTTTTTCCAATTGCTCCTGTAAACTTTGTGTCTGACTTGTTAATGCGTCCTGAACGCCTTCCACACGCTTATTGGTTGAGGTAAGCTTTTCCTTGGTCGTATCCAACTCTTGTGCGGTGCTCTTCACTAATTGGTTGGTCTCCGTTACAGCGCCTTGGATTTGATTTGTTTTTTGACCTAACTCCTCGTTTGTAACACTGTTCATATGATAAAAGAATGCGAAGGTTCCTAAATTGAGCACAACCAGGCACGCAATCGCTACCCAGAAATATTGGTTGGTGGATTCTTGCGCCTTGAATGGATCGGACATATCACTCTTTTGGAGTAGCTAGTTTTTAAACCTTGCTATTGCTTTTTAAATATAATTTGTACTCCCTGTAAAGCAGCCAAATGACCCCTATTGTGATGCAACTATCCGCTATATTGAAAACAGGCCAGATTTTAAAATCGATGAAGTCGATGACATGGCCTAGTAAGATACGATCGATGAAATTGCCGATGATTCCTGATACGATCAAGGTCATGGCCAATTTGTTTTGCGCTTCTACTTGATCCCAATAATATACTATAAATCCTATCACCATTAAGGAGATCCAGATGAATAATGAGTTCATCCCTTGGAAGAGGCTGAAACTTGCTCCGGTGTTGGTTACCAGATGTAAAGAAAATACTCCCACGTCCACTTGAGGAGTCATGATCCGTACCATGAGCTTGGTTAATTGGTCTACGACAACGAGCCAGATGATCAGAAGGGGACAAGACCAACCCCGCATTCCTCTTTGTTCTTTCTTTTTCACATTCCTTCCTATAAACATCAGCCATTTAAAGATGACGGTTTTACTCTAGAAGTATGGGCCTGATTCCGGTTGTGGGTGAAAACGATGAAGTTATTGGCTATCGAGAAAGAAGCGTGCCTAGTTCTGATTTTGTTCGAGTATCTGCACTCTGGATCACGAATTCTAAAGGAGAAACGCTCATCGCCCAAAGAGCACACAATCGGTCTTCTTTAGCAGGGCTTTGGGGGCCCTCTGCGGCAGGCACTGTCGAGAAAGGAGAAGATTATCTTTCTAATATACTCAAGGAAGCCGAGGAAGAAATTGGATTGAAAGACATTCAGCCTAGAAAAGGCCCGAAACTTCGCGTTAGCGGAGAAAAACATTTTTTCTTCCAAATTTACTATCTTAGATTGGACCAACCTGTGGAAGCGTTTACCCTTCAAAAAGAAGAGGTTGCTGCAGTCCGGTGGGTTTCAAAAGAAGCTTTGCTCAAAGAAGTTCGTGAGAATCCTGCTTCCTTTACTCCGAGTGTGAAATGGTACTTGGAACCTTCTGATCGGGTGATTGATGGACTTAATTTTATGCTTGTTTCTACTGCTAGAATCCCAGTAGTGGATGAAGAGGATAAGGTCATCGGTTATAAAACAAGGGAGGAAATTCAACCCGAGGATGTTTATCGCATCTCTCAACTGTGGATGACCAACACGAAAGGAGACGTTCTTCTAGCCCGACGGGCACTTACCAAAGTCAACAGTCCAGGAAAATGGGGGGGTACAGCGGATGGAACCGTTGAGGAAGGAGAAAGCTATGAAACCAACATTCTTAAAGAAGCAGAAGAAGAAATTGGATTGAAGAACATTTGGCCTAAATTAGGTAAAAAAAGACGGATTACTAGTGAAAAAAACTTTTTCTGCCAAACCTTTCTTTTGACGTTAGATAAATCCATTGAGGAATTCAAACTCCAATCGGAAGAAGTGGCCGAAGTTAAATGGTTCTCAAAAGAAGAACTTAGAAGAGAACTACAAACCAACCCGGATGCTTTTACCCTTAGCACAAAAATGTATGTTGAATGGTTTCTTTCCGGAGAAGAACTCTAAGCTCGTTTAAATCTCAATCAATGTCCCATCCGGTCCCGGGTTTAAGACAGCGGTGTCCTTTACATTATCAATCATGTGAAAGGTTTCATGTAGATGTCCACAAAGCACTAATCTGGGCTGATACTTATCCATGAACTGTCGAAAAGACTTACTGCCGACGTGACCCGCCCACTCTAAGAAATCAATCTTGGTATTGGCAGGAGGTTGATGGGCGACAAGGATTATGTTCTTTCCCTTGAACTCCGCTTCTTTTGTTTTAATCCAGGACTCGAACTGATGATCGGTCTGGGCAAATCCGCCCCCACCCCACCCAACGAAAACAAGGTTTTTGATGACGGTTATTTTTTTATGGATGAACTCCAAGTGTTTTCGCTTCTTGCATTCTTCTGCCAAGCGGTGCTCATCCTCATGATTGCCATGTACAATCAACATCCTCTTTCCGATCTTGTCAAAGAAATCCAAGACTTCAGCCATGCCGTTTCTAAAAACGGTGAAGTCGCCGCAGCAGATGAGTAAGTCTGCTTGTTTAGCCTTCTCTTTAACGGCTTCTAGACAATTTCCATCTGTGTGAGGGTCGGTGAAGGCGAGGATCTTCATCCGCCTAGAAAATACCTGCTTATATAAAAGGGTTTAGCCTAAAAAAACAACTTCTTTGAAACTCTTGAAATGAGGATCTCCTGTAATGACCTTGGCCCCTATCTTTCTAGCAGTTAGTAAGACAAAGGTGTCGGCCAAACCGAAATCCTTGATTTTTTTGCGGATGTCTGCGTGGAGAAGACCTACTTCTTTGTAGAACAAGAGATCTCCTTCGTAGATCTGTGATAAAGAAACCATCGCACTGGAGGCTATTTCTGGGTCGAAATCTCTTCTTCGAAAGACACTGATAACTTCTAAGAAGGTAACTTTGTGTGTGAAAAAAGAATGATTTTCTTTCTCCAACAGGTCTTTAACAACAGAGCCTTTTTTTGAAGCATTTAGGTATTCGATCCAAGCATAGGCATCCAGAACGTACTTACTCATGCGTATTCAGCTCGTCTTCTTTGGTAAACGGCCCCACCCCCCTTGCCGCGCCGAAATAGCTCTTTTTGACCTTCTTGACGTTGACTAAGACGAGTTCTCCTTCCTGTATCGCTTCCTCTTTTACGATCTCTTTTGGGAGGGTGATGGTCAACGAACCACCCACTTTTCTTGTACGGACGATGGATTCCATGTTATACTTGTAGTATAATAAAGTTATATATAAAGTTTATCTTCTTCCAGAACAAAGTCTTCCGTTATGATACTCAAATCGCTGGGTGGTTCCATTGGGCTGATAGACATCGATTAATACGTTCGAACCACTCCAAACAATATTGATCTCTTATTTTTGCTACAAGCCCTTCATCTCTAATCGGTTCAACATCTATAACTGTATTCCCCAGAAGTCCTTTAGATCGTGAAGGGGTTTCGTACATTTCACTTCTTTTAAACCCTCCTATCGTTACATGTGAACAAATTGGTGGGGGGCCTGTAATATGACGTTTAACAACGACCTGTTCTGTACCCTCTTGTATAAATTGAGTGGGTTCCCCTTCCGTCCAGCATCTTACACGAAGATCTCGTACGATTGGATTTCGCCGCGCGGGGATTTGTAAGGTGGGCATAGAATTGAGGATTGATGGGTACTTTTTAAACCTATTGGGAGTTTAGCCCATATCTATTTAGTGTCCCGAAGCAATCGCGTCGTAATCCTCTAAGATTAGCCGGTCAAGGGCATCTAAGTTACGGACACCAATGAGTCTTCCATTGCCCACTTCAGTAATTTCACGCGCGAGCTTTAAACCGGGTTCGTCCAACCGGATACCAATTAAGCTAATCGTAATTTTGCTATCTCTTGCTAGACTTGCTGCTTCTAATGTTTCTTTGATCGGATCCTCTCCCGTAGTTGGAATGGCGTCGGTTAAAAGAATTAAGTGCTTGGTCTCGTTTGTCCTTGGGAAAAGTTCAATTGCCCGACGAATGGTTTCTGAAAGGTTTGTTTGGTTGGAAGCTCGAACTTGAATCAATTCATGCAATAACGACTTGAAATCCAATGTGGGCTCAATGGCTACTTTTACATCATCCCCGAATACGATGAGGCCCACCTTGTTTTTTTCTTCAATGGCCTTGAAGGCAAGAGCGATGCCTGCTTTTTTGCTCACATTGATCTTCTGCCCTTTCATGCTTCCTGAGGCATCTAAAGCATAGATGATGCTGATCTTGCCTTTCTTTCGACGCTCAAAAATCCGTAAGTCCTCTTTTTCCAATTCTTTGTGATGCCTGCGAATCGCTGCCTTTATACTCGGACGAATGGCAATGTCTCGATAGCGGGACTTATGATAGCTTGTTACTCCCTCGCGATCCCCATACACGTCCCGCTTTTTTTCCTTTTTCTCGCCAAATCCCCTTGGAATGATATGGCGAAGTTCTTCCAGATACATTACGAGGGAACTGACGGTGAGGGCTTTTTCGGTTACTACCCCATCCTTATCAAGTAAGTCCTTATCCTTTAGATCCTTTACTTTTTTTTCTATGTTGGTCTGAATTTGACGCTGGAATTCAGGAATGGAGATGTTCTTTTGCACATACTTGGGATCGTACCCTGCGAGAAGACGAATCAAGGTTTCCCCATACAAGTTCTTTGCCTGCTTGAAATCCTTTACCATGTTCTTAAACATGATCTCTGGCGTGAAACTTCCTAGTGATTGATTGATGCTCTCCGTGATGATCTTTCCTTCGTCTAAAGCCTCTTTATCACCCTCTAGAACGGTGTGCATGAGCTTATCTTCATCATCCTGTGAGGCAAGCTTTCCGCTTAATTCTTCAATCTCAGAAGTCTTTTGAAAGGTTACACTGGAGAAAGGATCAGACTCGCTGTCAAAGAGAACCACCCATCTCCTCTTCTACATTTGCAAACTTTTCCAATAAAAAATTGTTCGGGGTTTGCAAGTATTTTATCGAGGGCTTTAAACTGATTCTATGACCTAATACTGAAAGCAACACATCTTTTACATCCTTAATGGTTACTATGTTTCTTCCATGCACTTGTGCATTGGATTGTGAACGTTCATACAAACCCAGACTTGCTCGGACACCTGGCTTTTTGTCAATGCCTCGGTCTGCTCTTAATTCACGAATGAAGTTGATGACGGAAAGCAATAAACGCTCAGGGAATTCGATTAACTTTTTTCCCTTTTCCTTTACGATTTGCACTTCAATATCTACACTTTCCGGATATGACATGTAAATGAAATCAAAGCGATCTAAGAAAACATCACTTAGCGGCTCGGTACTCGCATCATCAGGATTCATCGTGCCAATGAACACAAAATTTGCCTTGAAATCAAAACTGTACGTACCCAAAGTGATTCGGCGTTCTTCCAAGACTTGAAGCAGTGCGTTTTGGAGCTTTTCTGAACAACGATTCACTTCATCGAAAAACAAGATTCCTTGATTGGCTTTGAATACCTTACCTGGTGAGAACGCCTGCGTAGACATCGGACCAAACTTTAATGCCTTTATCGGGTCGATATCTCCTAACAGATCTTCAGCCGTAAGATCCGGACTGCCCTGAACACGAATGAACAACTGTTCACCTGAAAGTTTTTTGGTTTGGATTTTTTTCTTCTTTTCCTTTGCTTCGGTGCATGAAGGACAAACTGGCTCAGATGGATCACAATGAAATGAACAATCGTTTACTGTAACTTCCGCCAAAAGCTTGGACACATTCTTTGCTAAGGTTGTTTTTCCTATGCCAGGCTGACCGACCAAGATGATGTGGCGATCCATCAATAAGGCAGACTTAAGCTGAGCCTTGACCTCATTTTGGCCCAAGATCTCCTCAAACTTGGCATTGCGAACGTTCTTATTAAAAATAGAGTCCATACGGCCAAAGGGAATGAAAAGAAGGTTTATAAAGATTCTTATAGAAAATCTTATTATTTGTATTTATATTTTAAAATTCTTAATCTACAGAGAATTCTGAAAGACGCTCTTTTGCAGCTTCAGATCCAACAATAATAGTTGCATGGTTTCCGTTTAATTGGGCATTGGCTGCTGCATAAACCTCTTCTGCGGTGACTCCATCAATTGCCGCATATAATTCGTGAGGCAATGCTCTTCCCCACAGTACATGTTCTCCCAACATAATTCCTAATCCATCATCCTCTTCTAAAAAATCTTCTAACTCACCTGTTGCTTCTTCTTTGGCCAATCTTAATTCTTCAGGCCCCAATTGTCTCTCTTTTATTGTTCTTACAACTCTTTCTATCCCTTTAACAGCCGTTCGCGCATTGGGTTCTACACAATAGCAGTTTAAATCAATGCTATCTCCCATTCTGCTACAACGTTCAAACCCTCCTGCGGCATCGTAAGATATGCCCTCTTGTCCTCTTAGATGTTTTACAAGAAGGCCTGCTTCAGACCCTCCCATTGCTGATCCAAGCACTCTTAAGGTAGCTTCCATTTTTGGGTCTCTTCTTTCTGTTTGAAAGATGTATGATATTGCCGCGTCAAAGACTGGTGGCGTAGATGTAAACTGTAAATATCTTGAAACAGGAGTACGAATGATAGGACAAGAAGGTTCTAATTGCACTTTTTCTTGACCATTCGGAATTCTTCCTAAATGTTTCTCAGCGATGGTTACGATGTTATCATCAATTGCACCGTATATAGCTGCAAACATCCTGCTTCCAGTTATATGCTGTCTATGCCACGCTTCTAAATCTAATAGATTAATTGCCGATAAGTCACGAATGTTTGCACTTAACAGGTTTTCTTCCACCCTATGAAATAAATCTAATCCCCAGCTTCGTACTTTTTCATGATCTCCGCAATATCCTACTAATTCGCTCCCTATAATTCCACGATGTAATTCTATTTCTCTCTCATTGGGGGGTTCTATAAGACTTTTAGCAAGTAACTCTAAAGCGCCTTCTAGACTAGATGAATCAGGCCCTCGCATATGAAACCAAGTAAGCTCTGATGAATTAGCCGCATTTCCTTTTAGTTTCATTCTTAACAGTTTTGCAGCGAAGCGATAAACTCCCCCGCTTTCTTTTCCAGAAAAAACGTGCTCTGCGAAGTGACCCAATCCCTCTTTATCTTTAGGGTCACTCCATTCTCCTGCAGGCGTTCCTACCACGATTCTGACCCTTTTAGAATCTGTAGGTAGATAAACCAATGTAATCCCATTGCTTAAGGTTGCGATGTTTATTCTGTTCGTGTCTATATCCATTGTTTCACTTATCATTGAATATAGACTCGATTTTTAAGCGTTGTCCTTAGAATGAGCTTAGCCATAATAACTGGGGCGGTCTTCCTTCATTTCTTCGCTTCGGGCGGAGCGGAAGTGCTTTTCCATGTCCACATACACCTTTTCAATTTCCTTGGTCACGGAAGGCCGGACCTTATTTAATGCCTTCTTGAAATGCTCCATTTTGACTATTTTTGACTCAATGTTCTCTCTTAAAGCAAGAATGGCGGCTTCCCGGCAGATGCTCTCGATGTCTGCACCCACATAGCCATCTGTCTTGGAGAGTAACTCTTTCATGTCCACATCGGCATCTAAGGGCATCTTTTTCATGTGGATCTTGAAAATATCCTCTCGCGCTTTGGCATCAGGCACAGGAGCCATGATGATGCGATCAAAACGACCTGGTCTTAACAAGGCGGTGTCTAGAATATCTGGGCGATTGGTTGCAGCAATGATGACTACATCTGTTAATTCTTGCAAGCCATCCATTTCAGTCAATAACTGGTTTACCACGCGCTCGGTTACGTAACTATCGCTGCTATCTCCTCTTCGCGGAGCAATGGAATCAATTTCATCAAAGAAGACAATGGTGGGACTCGTTTGACGGGCTTTTTCGAAGATCTTGCGCACGGCCTTTTCCGACTCTCCTACCCACTTGCTTAACATCTCAGGGCCTTTTACGAGGATAAAATTGGCTTCGGATTCATTTGCCACAGCCTTTGCAAGCATGGTTTTACCTGTTCCTGGAGGACCATAGATGAGCACTCCTTTTGGAGGGTTTACACCCATTCGCTGGAAGGCTTCCTTGTGCTTGAGCGGCCACTCGACCGCTTCAATCAACTCCTGCTTTAGACTTTCTAAGCCGCCAATATCTACCCACTTTACATTGGGTACTTCTACCAAGACTTCTCGCATGGCGGAAGGACGAACCACTTTTAACGCTTCCCAGAAATCTTCAGCGGCGATTCTCAACTTTTCTAATATCTCATTGGGGATTTCTTCATCCTGCTTTAAGTTTAGATCGGGAATGACTTTACGCAAAACCACCATGGCGGCTTCCTTGCATAACGAAGCCAGGTCTGCTCCTACAAAGCCGTGCGTGATCTCGGCAAGTCGTTTTAGATTCACGTTTTTTGCCAGAGGCATATTTCGTGTATGAATCTTCATAATCGTTAAACGGCCTTCTTTTGAAGGAACACCGATTTCGATCTCACGATCGAAACGACCCGGACGGCGCAATGCCGGATCAAGTGAATTTGGAATGTTTGTGGCTGCGATGACGACAACTTTACCACGGGATTTTAAGCCGTCCATGATGGCCAAAAGCTGTGCCACAACTCGACGTTCGACTTCCCCACGGGCTTCCTCTCGCTTAGAAGCAATGGCATCGATCTCATCAATGAAAATAATACTGGGAGCGTTCTTTTGCGCATCCTCGAATTTTTTTCTCAGATTTTCTTCAGATTGACCATAATACTTAGACATGATTTCTGGACCATTGATGAGGATGAAGTTTGCATCGGTCTCGTTTGCCACGGCCTTTGCGAGTAGTGTTTTACCTGTTCCTGGAGGGCCGTGCAGCAAGACACCCTTTGGCGCTTCAATGCCTAAGCGCTCGAACAATTCCGGGTGTTTGAGGGGAAGTTCGACCATTTCCCGCACTTTCTTTAATTCTTCCTTCAACCCACCAATGTCTTCGTAGGTGATGTCAATTAATTTTTCTTCTTCAAAGTCAACAGCTTCAGGGTTGAAATCCACCTTGGTCTGATCGGTGATGAGCGAAATGGGACCTGGTTGTGCATCCACGACGACGAATTTGAGATCTCCAAGGCCAAAACCCAGCATGGTGTCATCCAACATACTGAACATGTCTTCAAAAAATGGATTGTCTGACAAGGTGGTTCTTCTTCTGCGCGCTCCACCTAATGATACTAAGTCTCCTTTCTTTACTGCTCTTCCAAGAAGACCTTGCTTGAAAATACTGGGGTTCGCACGGATCATGATTCCCTTTCGAGCGGGGGCAATGATGACTTTCTTCGCTTCTTTTACTTCGGCTTTTTTGATCGTGACAATTTCTCCGATGGTGGTCTTCGCATTTCTTCTAATTAAAGGATCCATGCGAATGATGTTCAGACCAATATCCCCTGGTAGAGCGCGATCCACAATTCCGACGGTACTACGCTCCCCTTTGATCTCTATGATGTTCCCTGGTTTCAGGTCGATTTCCCGCATGAAATTACTATCTACTCGGACAATACCCTTATTGATGTCGTCCTGAACGGCTTCAGCGACCTTTAACTTGAGTTCTTTAGTCATTGAGTGGGTTAATTCGATGAAGATTTATATAGTTTTGCGAGGAATGATGAAGAAAAAAGATATTTTGCTTTCTGTGGAAATAACAGATTCCACCATTCTCTGAATGGTGGTCCAAAGGACCACTTATTGATATGTGAAATCTGGAATGATCAAGAACCGCTAATTCGATAAGCGGCATGACTGCAGTACTGTAAATCGGGGCAGTCATGCCGCCCGTCTATGACAGGCGGTTCTTGACAATAAAGAATGTCCCAGCCATTCGCTTGACTATTCCAACCAAACGGCCGTTGTTGTTGTCTAGGTTGTTGTTGTCGTTAGCATTGCCGTTGTTGTTGTCGAACGAGCCAAGACACAAAAGCCGCCCGGAATAGCCCTTCCACTTTATACTAAAGTCACTGCCCCTTCATTTCTGCACAGAAAAGCTTTGCTTTCACAGAAATGCTACGCATTTCTGGAACCAGAAATCCACTGATTTCTGAGTTTCTGGCACACGAATTCTTACGAATTCGTCGTGTTGAGGCTGTATTTTATGATAGCAAAGCTATCCTAGTGGAAAGGCGTGTAGTTCCAAGCTACTCCAAAGTGCTCAGAAAAGCTTTGCTTTTCTGGCATGCTCAAGAGCTTTGCTCTTGGCATGCGAAGAATCGAGTTCTTCAGCATGCCAGAACCATTTAGGTTCTGAGCACAGCTGGGACAAAGAAGATGAAAACAAGAGAAGTTAATAAAACTTATTGTTCCTGCGGCTTTACCTGTGTTATTGTTGGCGAAAGAGTTATATAACCTTATTGCGGTATTTGATCATGCTACGGGTTATTTTCGATACGAACATATACGGCTTCCTTTCAAAAGAAAATGATGCGACAGAATTAAAGCATCGGATCAGAAATGATGAAGGTTTCATTGTTTATGGCTTTCAACCCGTGCGGAAAGAGTTGAGGGATATACCGAAAGATAAGGTGGTTGCTAGGCAGTCGCGTATTGCTTTATTGGAGTTATATGATTGGATAACGAAGGAGCACATTCTTTCAAATTCGGATAAGATTGCCAGTTTGGGGAAGGAATATTATAAGCAGTATCGCAAGGTTAAGGGGCTACGAAATTGGGGTGAGATTGGTGTTGATTTCTTGGTTGTTGCATGTGCTACTCTTAACAATCTAGATGTGGTTTGTTCAGGGGATCAGAAGACGTTGGTTAGTGAAAGAGCGCAGTTGGTGTATAATAAGGTGAATCGGTTGTGGCGTTATAGGACACCTAATTTTTTGGATTATGAAAGTTTGTTGGAGATGTTTAGAAAGAAGTAGAAGTCGTTGCTTTAATGAACGTATCCATGTCTTTTTGAAATTGAGGGGTGGCTTGGATTTCTTTAAACTTTTTATCCCATTCCCTTTCCGATGGCTTCTTTTTCTTCATAAATAGAAGGGATAGAATTTAAGTTTATAAACCTTTTGATCTCTTAGGATTAGCTGTATAGTGTCTTAAATGCAGGCTTTTTGGCCAGACAGCTTTACCTGTCATAAAACTTATTGTTCCTGCAAGGTCACGCCTTTAACAGGGGCATAGACGGTTCCACTGAACTCAAAGGCTCTTCCAGTTCCTAAAGAACTCGCAACTCTTTGCTCTAAAAGACCGCCTAAATTTTTTGCGACGAGCGCCTCCGGCGCCACTACACCAACCAAACGGCCGCCATTGCCGACTAGGTTGCCGAGCGGCATTCCTTTGCCTTCTTGCTGGACGTGATGGTTTTTTAGGATTTGACTTATGAGCCAAAGGATTCTTTCGTCCTCTATTCTCTTACTTAGGATGGACAGGAGGATTTGGTGGTCTACGGTATCAAAATAGTGCTTGATATCTGCTTTGAGAACGTAGCAGATTCGAGTGTTGTTCTTGGACACCTTTCTTTTGAAGTGATCGAATCGCTGGATGGCTTTGAAAGTTCCTTTTCTTTTCCGATTGGCATAGTTGTCATAAATGAAGGTTTTATCAAAAATGGGTTCGATGATGTTGCAGATGGCGTGGTGAATGACCCTATCTCTAAAATCTGATTTGCTGATCCTTCGTGTTTTTGGGTCGCGAAGAATGAAAACCTTTAACGGCCTTGGCTTATATGTGTGAAAGGTTAACTCTGAGATCAAGTCTTGTAGATTTTGTCTGAGATTCTTCTCAAATTCGATGACATAAGGCTTTAACGTTTTTCCCTTTCTTGCTTTTTGGAAAGCCAGCTCAAGATTTTTGCAAGAACACAGTTTGCTGTAGAGACTCGACCTTTTCGGTCCATTCAAGAATAATTCAACCTTTCTTTTTAGAATCGACTAGCGTTGTTTCCGGAGCGGCTGCAATGCCAATTCGAGGAATGGCTACCGGTGGAGGAAGGCTGATGTCCCTACTGATGATGACGGCTTGAATGTGGCACTTGGCCAGCACATTATTTAAGATTTCTTCGGTTGTGGCATTGGGTAACGTCTTATTTGCCTTCCATTGCTTAAAGGCTTCCTTGATCTTCTTTTCTTCATCCAAGTAAATGACTTCTCCACTTAACTCGATGATGCCTGCTTCAGGTTCATACTTTGTTGAGAAACCAAACATTAACTTTAAACTCTTACCCTTTGCTTCAAGGGGAAGTTCATTCTCTTCCACATCCACCAAGGTGACAGTATTATTGATAGTGATCTTGCCCTTAATTGGCTTTTTGCGCTCAGCAAGCATTTTCGTAAAACTAAAACCCACAATTGCCATACAGTGCTGGACAGGGGCGCGGTTTTTAAAGCTTTGCGTAAATTCGTTACAATTCCCTCTTTGTACTTAAATCTCGAAGCCTTTCCACAATATGATACTGGTCGATTACATCGGCTGTAAATGAGGGTAACCACTGTCGCCATTCTTCGCTTCCTTCCAGCATCATTCGACGAATTTCAGTAGCTCCGTACGGTTGACTCTCTCTACATATCAAGGGCACTTCTACAAACGTCTTTCTTTCTTCGACCCATCTTTCTTTTTTCCATCGATCAAAGTCGTCCCGGACTGCCAGGTGCTCAACTGTAACCTCTGGATTTCCAGGAGTAAAATTCCAAAAGACGCGTTCGTTATACTCTCTAATCGGATAATAAGGAGCTATTGTAGCATGGCAGCTCAGTGCCTCTAAAGCTGCCGTGACCATTTCCACACGCTCCGCATACGTTAAGAAATTCTTATCCAACGTAAAGCGATCTCCTTTCAAAAGAGTATTCCAAGGATCTGGATTTACGATACCCACATGAACATGACTATAATGCCTGGTCAATGCTTCTAACGTTTGAAAATGACCCTGATGGAAAGGCATAAACCTTCCACCGAGCATTCCAATCAGGTCCTTTTGAGATAGATGTTTTGCTGACAACCTTTCTAGAAACTCTGTCCAAGAAGCTTCCTCCCCCTGATAGTACAACGCGCTATTCGGAATCATCCGATAAGAGACTCTTGACTCCATAAAAAGCTTAGCCTTTATAGCTCACACTTCCCATGCAAAAAACATATAAACCAGTATAAGGCCAGAAAGAGTCATGTCATACGGGTATGGTCAACACCAACAAAGCCACCTCATTAGCACGGTTGTAGGGATTGGCTTGATCTTGGTTGGGATTCTATCCTTAAATGTTAAACTCCAGTTCATCGACCTCCCCGTAGATCTTTCAGGTGATCTATTCTATATTATCGTTGCACTCTTAGGCATCCTGGGAGGCATTATTATCCTGCTTCACCAGAAGCAACAGAGATACTACTAGATTCTCCTATTCTTGGCTCTGTAGAAAATTTCACTTTGTTCGCCCTCCACTCTGCTTGTGAGATGCTTCTTTTCTTTTATGCATCGCTGAAGCCCCGTAGGTACTCAGAAACGTTCCGTTTCTGGCATGCTTAAGAGCTTCGCTCTTAATCAGGACTTCCCCCTCAGCTTCTTACTTATTTTTATTCCAATCACTCGCCCTTAAGAGTGGAGGAGGCCTTTTTTACAGAGCCCTTATTCTCGTAAACTTTATATACCATGCTCCATCAGAATCCCTCATGAAAAAGAGGACGATTGCTTTATTGTTACTCGCCCTTGTTTTGGTTGCTACCTCTTGCACCTTAGGTGGAGGACCTCCTCCTCCTCCTGAAGAGCGCAAGTATTTTGAGGGTATTCGTGGTGTTAGCATCGGATTTGCTGACAAAGGAAACCCTCCTGCTAAACTCTATTATTATTCTGACACACCTGACAACCGATTTCACGTCAATGTCAAAGTTGCGAACACAGGCAGCAGCTTTGCTCGAGGAGGCATTTACTTATCTGGCTATGACCCCCTCATGATCCAAGTCTTTGGCATCAACCCCAATACCCTTGCCCGAGGAACCTGTGGCATCAGCATCGGCAACATCGGCTTTGGAACCTTTGGAGGCCTTTTCCAATGCGACAATGACGTGACCATCGGCGCTGATCGCCGAGGAGACATTGATGTTAATATTAAGAAGATCTTTGAAAAATTCGGTTTGAATAATGCCCTTTTTGGAGGAGGCGACTTAACCTTTAGCCGACAACCCGGTGACTCTGCTGCGGGAATCCCTTCTGATTACCGACTTGGTTTTGGGTTTGATGTGGCCAACAAACTTGCTTTCAATATGGACTATGGAAGCCGAGGTAGATTGTTGATTGGACTCTTTAGCGGCATTAGCTTTCAACGCAACTTCGGCACGGAATACTTACTTGCCGGAAACATTCCTGAATTCCCTGGCGGAGATACGGCCTTTATCGACTTTGATGCCAACATCGCCAATTGGCCGCAAGGACTTGATCAAACCACGCAGAATTTTTTGATTACCAATTGCTACTTATATACAACGCATGCCGCTCCGGTTGTTTGCATTGACCCTGCACCGTTCTCTGAAGCGACTAAAGTCTGCGTGCCCAAACCCTTTGTTGGTACAAAAGGACAAGGAGCCCCCGTTGTTGTGACTGGCATTGATCAAGAAAACACCCCCAGGCAAGCACGCTTTACGATTCACGTCAAAAACCAAGGTGGCGGCGAAGTGTGGGACATTGGAAGAATTGAGAAATGCAGCCCCTACGCTCCCCAACGAACCACTGAATCGGATAAGAATATTGTATGGATCGGAGATGTCCGTGTTTCAGGCGATCCTAGACGCTTAAAATGCAGTCCCAATGACTTCATCCGACTCGATGCCAAAGGACAAGGCGAAGTTACCTGTGTCTATGACATTCCCTTTGGTCCCATCAAGAGTGCTTACCAAACTCCGGTTGTTGTAGAACTCTGGTATGGATATAGCACGACGGCCCAGACCCAGGTACTGATTAAACGAGCGATTTGATTTTTCATCTCTTTTTGGATTTGGCTTTTCAATTCACAACCTTTTTAAATCCAGCAAAAATCATCCTTTTCATGCGCAAAGCACTTGTTTTTATCGCAGTGATCCTATCTGTTTTCCTCTTATCCAGCTGCACGATGCAGGTGAATCCCAACCAACAAATTCCTCAAATCACAAGCAGCGGGGAAGGTGAAGTGGCCACCAATCCAGACCAAGCCACGGCGTATATCCAAATCGTTAGTCAAGGAAAGGTTGCAAAGGAAGCACAAACCTATAACAAAGGAATTGCTAACAAAGTAAAAGATGCCTTCCTAAACAACGGCTTAAAAGAAGAAGACATTGAAACGAGCAGCTACTCTGTAAACCCGGAACGCACATACTACCCTCCTAAAGAAGGTCAAAAAGAATACTATAAAATCCAAGGCTATACGGTCACGCACACCTTTAAAATCACTGTGAGAGACCTGGACAAACTCGGCGAACTTGTTGATGAGGCCATCCAAGCCGGCGCCAATTCCGTTGAAAATGTTGTTTTTGGCCTTAGCAAACAAAAAGAAATCCAAGTCAAAGCAGAAGCCTTGAAAATCGCTTCTAAAAAAGCTAAGGAAAAAGCCCAAGCCATGGCAGACAGCTTAGGCATACAATTAGGAAAAGTCTTAAGCGCAAGCGAGTCCGGCGGATATACCCCTTACTATGCCAGCTTCCAAGCCAACAAAGCCATGCTCATGGACGGTGAAGCTTCTCCTAGTCCAATTACCCCTGGCAAAGTAGAAGTCCAGACGAGCGTGAGTTTGGTGTATGAGATTAACCAGTAGAGTTTTATTTCTGAAAACCCTTAGCCAACGTTGGCGCAATCATATATCTGCCAAAAGAAACCAGGCTGCTGTAGCCCACTTCTGCTTTCACTGAGGGTTTGTTCTTCCTTGAAAACGCCGCTTGTAGCGAGGCAAAAAAGGCATCCTCTGAACTCAGGTCGATGAGGTTAGCAGGAACGCTTGTTCTGGAAAGACCATATTCACTTATGTTGAAATGTGAGTCTGAATTCGCAATTCCGACTAAATCATATTTATCTGCCCATCGCTGTGCGGCGACGTTTGAAGGATACATCCACAAGGTGTTTTGATGATTTCCCACTTCGATGACAGGTTTGTATATTTCGAACCACTTTTCCCTTTCTTTTAACTCACGCTGGTTCGGATATCGAAAACCAATCCTTGGCGCGGCTATACTGAATGGATGGTCTAGAAACCAAAAGGCCTCTGCGGCTTCACTCCGATGAATGGCGTCAGCTAGGCTCAATTGTTCTTGAGGTACTGTGTGATTCCCAACAACAATCATACCCTGGTTTTCCCTTACATATAATTCTAAACCCTGTACAAGATAAAACCGATTGTCCCCCACCACGGTAGCAACGATGCGCTTTCCTAAACGAGTATGATCGATCCTTTCATCCTCTAACTTTCTTACAGCGCCTTCTAAGTCCAGGTGCCCTTGATTGTCACTTCCCTGTCGGCCGGTTAATGCTAAGATATCTACGTTTCTTGATGCCTTCTCCAAAACTTCTGTTATGGGAGCTGATTCAGCCACATGAGCATGTAGGTCCATATATATCCTATTTGGATCTTTCGGAGGGGGTGATGCTCCCAGAACTAAGTCGTGGACAAAGTGAGGAAGTGCTCGAAGAGTCTCTGGGTGAGCTGAGTGACGTAAACCCTGCCCAACTAAGGTTGAGACGTCGGAGATGAGTGACATATAGTATAGAGTAAAGAGGTGTTTTAATACTTATTCCTAAGGTTTAAATCTACCTTTGTTTTCTCAACTCTATGACTTCAAACATGAGCAGATTCGCTCAAGGCTTTGCGTATCTTGGAGCTTCTATTGCTATAGGACTTGGAAGATACGGAACTTGGATGAAGGATAGCGGGTTTGATACAGCATTTGCCGGGCTAGGCTATCATGTGTTTACCGATTATTTCAAGCTGATCCTGCCCGAAAAATATGCGAAAATGACCTCGGCAGCATTTACCTTTACAGGATGCTGTACTGCAGAATGCATTCAGGCCATGGAAATCCCTCTTATAAAAAACCATCCAGATTGGATCGGTTCAGTTTATGATCCCAAAGACTTTGCAGCGTATGCTATCGGCGTAGGATCTGCATATGGAATAGATCTATTACTTGAACGAATAAGTAACAGAAAAACACCGTCTTCGTTAGAAGATGTATCCTAAAAAATGAGTGCCCCAACTTGCATTTAATAGCCACTAAAAATAAGAGTTCTTACGAAACCTTTAAGTTCTTCCTCTTTTAAAACAGAACATGATCAAAGCCATCCTCTTCGACTTCGATGGGGTGCTTGCAAGAAGCAATGCGCTTTATCTAAAAGAGTACCTTGCCCTCTTTAAGAAGCACGGAATTCCTGTCCAAGAGAAAGCATTGCTGGCCCACTTCGGAGAGGAGCATCTGGTCTTGTTCCACCATTTTGCATCTAAAAAAAAGTTTAATATTTTGCATCGCGAATATCATAAAAAAGTACTGACTCCTTCTTTTTATAAAAAAATACGTCTTATTTCAGGTGTGCGGACTATGCTGCAACGCCTTTCGTATGACCATTCACTTGGACTCTGTACAGGCGCTCCACGCAAAACCCTGCGTTACTTACGCAATGAGTTAGGACTCAAACATTATTTTCGTTACCTTAGCTGTGCAGATGATGTTCGGCATGGAAAGCCTGCGCCGGACTTGCTCTTGCGTGCCTTGAGTAAACTTCACGTCAAACCTTCTGAAGCCATCTATATCGGAGATGCACCCCGAGATTATTTATCGGCGAAACGCGCCGGAGTTCCTTTTATTGCGGTGCTTACCGGGGTTCTTACGCGTTCAGAATGCAGGAAACTCAAGATAAAACAGATTTTGTCGGATGTGACTAAACTTCCTCACTTTTTAGAAAGACTTAATTAGTCCTTGTTTATTTAGAGGTTCATGGGCATTCCTCCTTCTCGGCGAAAGAGTAAGGGTAGCGCTGCTGAAAGAGAGCTGATTCACCTGTTCTGGGACGCTGGTTGGACGGCGCACCGCATTGCCGGCAGTGGGAGCAGTCAACGCCCCAGTCCAGACTTGATTGCTGGGCGTAGCGGAAGGGTTTTAGCGATTGAAGTTAAAGCGACAAATGATGAAAAAAAATATTTTCCCCGCTTAGAAATTGATGAATTAAATGAGTATGCCACCAAAACAGGGGTTGAAGCCTGGGTTGCTGTAAAGTTTTTACGAACCCCTTGGTGGTTTTTGCGCACCAAAGAACTGGAACAAACCCCTTCTAGCTATGTGTTGACCAAGAAACTGTGTGAAGAAAAAGGATGTCCCTTTGAGAGACTTGCGGCTATATTCTAAAATGCTAAGAAACGCAAGATTTGTCCTGCTAAACCTGCAAAGATCACCATGAAGAGGTTATCATCCAGGATAAAGATACGCGCTTCTACACCTGAAGCCACGAGTGCCATGATCAAGACAAATACGGGATTACTTAAGATTAAAAAACCGGCAATGAGGCAACCAATGAAACACGCCATGAAACTCTTCCAATGGTCTGCCTTTTCTTTCACTAAGGTTTTTCGCACAACGCCAGCAAATAGATCTCCAAGGACCATCATCAAGATCGAAGCCTTTGCGAGATCGTAATCCAACGCAGCAAGGGTCAATGAGATACCTAGTAAAGTGGTTGTTGCAGGAGTGTGCCCGAGTGCGTGCTGAAAGAAACTAAAGTGCTTCTTAAACTGCAGATAATCATATACTAAGAAAACAATGGCGAGCAATAGCAAGAAGCGAAAACCTGCCATTAGGTCATATTCATAACGAAAATACTCGAAAAGGGCTAAGACTGGGATCCACAATAATTGTAGAAACTTTGGCCAGACTTCCTGCAAGTTCTTCATGATCTATTCGAGATGCCCCCCTCCTTAAAAACATTGCGTTAAGTAAAGTACTTTTCATAGGTTTTGTGATCGACGATCATGAAGCAGAGGATGTATTGGGTATTGTCTAGATTGTCTTTATCAAGTGTATAGAGCATTCTCTATTCTGTTTTTGTAAGGTCGCAGCAAAAACAGTTATTAAGATTAATAAACTCTGGGTGGCCATAGCGTTGAAAGAAAGCGTTGAGCCGCGCACGATTCTTTTCTAGATTTACCTTCTTTATTAGCTCCCCATAAGTAAAATCGCTCTTTATTATCTCTTTGAAAAAATTGAATTTTTTGAGAAGAAGTCGGTTCTCTTTTACATTTTGATTTGTAACAAACTCTTTGTGTTTTTCATCTGCTTGGCAAATTAATCTGAAAATGACCCTCATTTACTTGAGAGAATTGAAGCTTAATAAATAACTTTGCTCAGAAATTCCGGAGATTTTTCGGATTGACGTTATAGGGTCGTACCTTTGTTTCTAATGCTTGATAAATCCCTTGGAGGAGCATAAACTACACCTCCGCTGATCGAAGTGATGAGCATATTATTTTCTTCTAGGTACTTTAGGCATTCTTTGATCGTTTGATGTGATATTTTATTGCCGAGTTCTTCTTTTAATTCATTGATGCTTTTTACGGCGCCGAGTTCCTTGAGCTTTGCTTCTACGGTGCGAAGGGTTTTCAAGGTTGGGTTGAACTGTTGGAGTTGCATGTTTGTGTATAAAGTTTATATAAATGAATATTAAGTTGGTATATAAATGTTATTCTTTATAGCCTGCAGGTTCTACAGAATGTAAGCGAAAATGTATATAAGCCCCCTCTCACTCACCTTTCATAAAATGAGCGATTTCATAAAACCTGTTGCGACACCCAATGCGGCTTCTCCTGCAGGGCATTATTCGCAAGGCATGATTGCCGGAGATTCCTTGTATGTAGCAGGTCATGTTGCACGAGATCCTACAACTGGGGAGTTTATTGGAGGAAGCATCCAAGACCAAACGGCTCGTGTTCTAGAGAGCATCGAAGCGGTCATCACGGCAGCTGAAGAAAGTGAAGGATTGGAACCTCTTGGATTGAAGCGGGTGGTGGATGTTCAAGCCTTTTTAGTGGATATGAATGACGCGCCCGGAATGAATGAAATCTATGTTAGGATGTTTGGTGACCATAAACCCTCTCGAGCAACTGTTGCTGTCGCTGCACTACCGAAAGGCGCTAAACTAGAGATGAAGTGCACGGCGTATCTAGGGCCGAGCGTTGAGAGTGAGAGATAACTCAGGCTTAAACACAAAACTCGTCTTTTCATCGAAGTAACCGCACATGAACTTGTCTAGGGGGATTTTAGAACGCTCGGAAAGCATCATGGCGTAAAAGAAGGTCTGTGTTGTGGCGTATTTTTCCTTGTCAGCCTTGGGCTTAAAATCCCACACCCAGACTTTATCGCCTTCAATTCTTAGCACGTCAATGTGGCCGGATAAGGGATCTTTGGAGTCGAAGGCCTTTTCAAAACCTGTCCATTCATTCGGGTGCAACCAGATGGGCACTTCCATACTAATTGTTTTATTGTCATTTTGCAACATAAACATCTGTACATTGCTATGCGCTGTGCCGTAATGAGCCGTTGCTAAGCCTTGCTCGGCCAATTGACAGACTTCATGATTTTTGATCTCTGTGGGTTTAATTCCTAGATCTATTTTTAACTTGCTACTTCTAGGCCCTTTTTCGAAGAATTCATTTGGACATGACTTGAAGGTATCTTCAAGGTAATTTCTCAAATTAGAAAAACCATTGCCGCACAGCCCTTCTAATTTGACTGTGTGCAGACGGTAAAAATAATACCAACCATGTTTCAATGCTACGTGCTTAATCAAAAACCCATCCACCTCTTGTGCAGGTTTTTGGTGTTCTCGATGTAAGCATCATTTCAAGCAACCGGATTGTCCATCGAGAACAATCAACGTCTCTTCTTCTTTCTAGCTGGACGCCTGGAAGCAATTCTTTTGGAAACCATGCTTGCCATGTGCTGCTCTTCCTGCTCGATCTTGTGCTCTTCACGAAGTACTGACATCGTCATAAGCTCGATGTGTTTATCGATCCTTGAGATTCTGCGCTCGAGAAGCACTAAAATGCGTAAACTATACACAATGGCTGCTAAAGTACCAATGATAATTGCTAAAATGACTGTATCGAGTCCCATTTAACCCACCTCTTTATTCTTAGATAAGCTTAATCTGGGTTTATATATTTTTCGCAAAGTAATCAAGCCATCCCCGCAGCCTTCCTCGTCCAGTTCCATTCTTGAGTAAATCCGATGATCATATTCTGATTCGGATACGACTCTCCTTTCCAAGTCTGACCAGCTGTGCACGCCTTCCTCATACGATGCGATGCAATGTGCGATCTCATCTAAATCGTCTTCCGAGCCTTTTATATCTATAACCTTTGCTATGGGTATATCTACTTCATCCAAACCTAATAGATAGGCCACAAATAATCGATTATTTCCATCTATAGTAGCATATGAAAAAGAAAACCCTTCGCAACGCACTATTTGGATAGGGTGTTTTCGATTGAAAATCCTATCTGGATGGTGTAAGAAGTATTCTACTGCTTGCCTGCGCAGATAAGTTTCTCCTGGTTGGATCTTGTTTAGCTTCATTGTTTCTGGTGAATTTGAGCTTATTTAAAAGCGCTTTTTGAGCGCAAGCTTTATATAGACGTTCTTCTCTAAAAAGATCCATGCTCAAGATGAAACGCGTGTCACAATCCTATGATATGCGTGTATTTACCGACCAAGGCGATTACTTTGGCGATGTTGAAGAAGCCATCTTAACCCAGAGCAAAGTCTTTGGTTGGCGAGTTAAAGCGACTAAACATTCCTTCTTGAACAAAGTACTCGGAAGCGCTAAAGGTGTTATTGTGCCTCACCAATTGGTCAAAGCCATTGGGGACATCATGATCATTAGCAAATCAGCTATTCCTGCACAAGGTGCTGAGGAAGAAGAGTAAGTTCTGTTTAAGTTCTATTTTGGAAGTATAAGAAAGCTTTTTAAACCACCTTCTTTTCCAGTTCCTTATGGTCGTCGTACAAGATCGAAGCTTACGCAAACCTACTGGCGGTAGGTATAAGAATGTTAACGCTAAGCGCTTAGCCAATAAGGGACAGATGGCTGCCTTGACCAAGTTGGATGAATTGGTTAAAGTATCTAGGCGAACCCGAGCTGGACACCTGAAATATGTGGCTTTGAGCTTGAATAAAGCCAATGTATTAGATCCTAAATCCAAGAAATTCTCCATTGTTGACATCAAAACCATCAAAGAAAATCCTGCTAACCGACACTATGTCAGACGAAACATCGTCACGAAAGGAGCCATTATTGAAACCCCAAAAGGCCTTGCGCGGGTTACGAATAGACCTGGACAAGAAGGATATGTCACGGCAGTACTTGTTTCTTGAGTTTGAATCTTTTTCAACCTTGCTTTTGATGACTTTTCTCTTGAATGGTTTATTGGCTTAGAATCGGAGATCATACCTTATAAACTATATAAAATTTCACTCCTAAGTGGTGAATAATCGGAATATTTATAAACTTCCAGATTATTCTCTGTTATGCACGCAATGCAAACGGCTGTTCGACCGGCTATCACTGATAAACTTCTTGCTGAAATATTTCCCCCCACTTCTTCGAACTTAGCGATTCTTGAACTTGCCTATCAAGGTGCTGTGCAAACACCTCTTAAAGCCCTTGCCGACCGACTTAACTTTGTTGAATGGATGGCGATACACGTTGGTCTCACGATCGCTCGCCTTTCAGACGAACAGACACAATCTGTCTGGCGGCGAGTCGTCGCAAATTGCCATGGCCTTTCTTGGGGGGTGGATAGAGAAGGGGAGGCTAGGGAATATCAAACTTTTCAAGCCTTTGTCCAAGACACATTAGGGCAAGGTCGCGGTCTCTACCCTGTTGTTCATGATGTCAATAATCTGGCTTTTCCCATTCTTAAACGAGACACGCAGATCTGTCATCTTCCACCTGAACAAGTAGCTACGTATCGCAAAATGAACCCATACCAAGGAAGAAACTTGGAAAAACGACTTGAAGATGTTTCAGACAGAACACTAGCTGTTTTGCACGAAAAAATCGTTGCATCCCCTACTGACTTTGAAGATCAACTGCATTGGTTGCCCAACACACGCGATCTGCGCGCTGATCGTCGAGGTCATGAAATAGCAACTTCTCGACGCGTTAAGGCTTACCGGAAACAATACGGAGAACTCCTACGCCAATATCCTCAAGGGTATGATGCAAACCTTGGTTTAGATCCTATGCCCAGAGCTAGATATTCTCGTGCCCCACCTCCTGTACAGCTATCGCTTGAACTAGCTCTTAGAAGCAGACCCTGAACCTTTCTCGCCCATTACCGTAACCGTATAATCTTAGAAATCTTGGTTAGGGTTAAGACAATGGCGTTTAGTATCCTAGAAACGATGATGGCATCTTTTGTCTTTAGCTTTCCAAAAATTCCCTTGGCTTTGTCGTATAATAATAGGTCTTGGGTCAAGTAATAATAGGCTACTTCTGTATTCTGTGTATAGTACGCTTTCATGAGCTCTTCATAAACTTGGTATAGGCTTTCTACCATATTATCTACTCGCTTTTTTTGCGCGCTGCTTAAAGTGCTGCTTTCTTTTGCTAACTCCTTTAGATGATCGCCCAACCCCTCTAAGGAGACATTCAACTGGTGTAAAAGCATGACTTCGTAATAGTCTGCAATGTCTTTTGGAGGGAGTTCGTTCTTTAATACGGCTTTTACTCCTCGCGAAATCCCCCAATACAACTTGTTTACAATCTTATCCTGTTCGTAAAATTCTTCCACCGATATCTCTTCGCGGTGTTCATATAGGTCTTTGAACATGGCCCGTAAGGTCATGTCCATCTGCTTCAATGCCCTAGGTAAAGTGATATCGTCCATGCGCAATAAATCTCGGATGGACAAGCTCTCCCGCTGCTTTTCAATCAACTCCCAACCTGGCAAGTGGCCTAACTGCTCGGTAATGGCTTGATCGGCTTCTTTACTTCGAAGACCCTTAATTGAGACTTCTTCATACCCAGAGATGTATGCAGCAATCAGTCGGCGGGTGATCACCCGGATTGGTTCTTTTGCTGTTAGCAAGAGTTTTCGAGGTTGATTCTTTCCTTTTTTGCTAAAGGGTAGGAGCAGCAAGTTTTCCCCTTGAGGGTCGACGTAGATCAAGCTGCCTTTTTTAAGACTGTGATGATCCAACCAATTCTTAGGAACTGAGATCACGTACGAGCCTGTGCCTGATTTTACTAGTTTACGGGTTTCCATGCTTGCCTTTTTCCGGAAACTTTCCGGTACACATATGTATACCGTTTAGTATATGTGTTTATTATAAATACTTTATGGCTATCCCCCTTATAAGATTTTCCAGAAATAGGAGTAGGGGGGTGCCGAATGATAAAAAAAATCGCACTGTTCATTATCTGTTTGTTTCTTCTTTCTTCCTTTGCCTTAGCGGCTAATTTTGGTGTGGGTGACCCCATAAGTGTTCAGAATACTGGAGCTTCTGGTCTTAATGTACGCGATCAACCTTCTACTAGTGGGGTGGCTTTATTTAAAAAATTCGATGGCAATCAAGGCTCTGTGCTATCTGGGCCGACTTTTGCCAATAGTTATACTTGGTGGAAGATTCGATGGAGTGACGGTCAAGAAGGCTACTCGGCAGATGGGGATGCTACAGGGGCTTGGCTCACTAAATGGTTTGTTTCTCCCTCTATTAAATTCAGCGTTGGAAATACAGCTCAAGTTTCTGGCACTGGAGGCAGTAATTTAAATGTTCGAGGTAGTCCGCCTGACCTAGCTTTCATTGGAAGCGTGGGAAGCACTGCTCAAGGCAGTGTTGTTGCTGGGCCCTTCTACGGAATTCCAAAAGGAAGTTCTGGATTCTATCACTTTTGGCAAGTCAATTTCGGCAGTATCACTGGCTGGGTAGCCGAAGACTTCCTCACTAAAATACAGACTACTACAGTTCCCTCTGCACCCCAGAATTTAGGAGCCAGCGCTGGCGACCAATATGTATCCTTATCCTGGAATCCTCCAGCTAATAATGGCGGAGCGACCGTTACTTTATACAAAATTTACCGAGGAACCTCACCCGGCGGAGAAACTCTTTACTCTTCGACTAGCGCCACTACCTTTTTTGAAATGAGCGTACTCAATGGCGTTACTTACTATTACAAAGTCTCTGCTGTGAATGCTATTGGCGAAAGCGCTCTTTCCAATGAAGTGAGCGCCACTCCTTTCTCTATTCCGACTACCACTGTTCCTTCTGCACCAATCAATCTCGTTGCTTCTGGTGGGGCGAACAGTGCCACTTTATCCTGGAATGTCCCCTCTAATAATGGAGGAGCGAGCATTACTTCTTACAAGGTTTATCGAAGCACAGCATCTGGACAAGAAAGCTTTTACACCTCTACCAGCGCGACTTCTTTTTCAGATACAAGTGTTTCCAATGGCATCACGTATTACTACAAAGTATCGGCTGTAAATAGTGTTGGAGAAGGTAGTCTCAGTGGCGAAGCGAGTGTTATCCCTTTCGCTACACCCGTCACAACCGTTCCATCGGCACCCACGAACTTAGCGGCGTCTGGAACTACAAGTACAACCTTATCCTGGAATGTCCCGTCCAATAATGGCGGTATGAGTATTACTTCCTATCGAGTTTATCGAGGAACTTCATCTGGTGGAGAATCGCTCTTAACCACGACTTCGTCCAATTCATATGTTGATGGTTCGGTATCTCCAAGTACTACCTACTATTACAAAGTCTCTGCCGTGAATAGTGTTGGAGAAAGCAGTCTTAGCGGTGAAGCCCAAATTACGATTTCCGGAGGGGGTGGAGGAACCACTGTTCCTGGTGCACCTGCTAACTTGGCTGCAATTGGAACCAACTCTGAAATTGATCTTTCCTGGAGTGCCCCTTCGAGTGATGGCGGTTCGGCTATTCTTCATTATGAGATTTACCGAGGAACCAGTTCGGGTGGAGAAACATTGTATCCTGCTACGAGCGCTGGAACGACTTTCAGAAATACAGCGAATGTTGTATCCGGCACGACGTATTACTACAAAGTCAAAGCGGTGAATGCTGTTGGTGTGGGTGGATTTTCGAATGAAGCGAGTGCGAGCTTGCAAGCAGCCACTACTGGTATGACCCCGGAATTACTTGCGGCTGTAATGGCTACCCTTTCTAAAGAAGTGCCTGGAAGCTTCCAACCTATCGAAGAAAATGGAGACTTTGGCATGGGCCCTGGATGCACTTATAAAATTAGCGGAGCCTGTCGAGGAACCCCTTATGATGGCGGAGTGGATTATAAAGGAAGAGGATATATCCAAATTACTCACCAATACAATTATCAGACTTACTGTGGAGCCGATTGCATCGGAAATTCAACATCTACTCAGGATGTATGCGGATGCAAGAATCAATGGCATTGTACGGTAACAGATCCGGTTGTTTGTCCTATGGTTAAAGCACTCGAACCCGGTCGAGCGGCAGGTATTTTTGCATCGTTCTATAATGCCCATGGTCTTGTTAGCCTAGCCAACCAAAAAAGCTATCGAGCTGTCGGAGCCGGTATAAATGGAGGGACTTATCCGGATGACTTTAAAACCAAAGCCGATGCTTTCCTAGCTTTATTCCAGGCCAACTCAAGCAACACAACCACGCTTATTCAATGCTTGAATACCAATACGGCTGGATGTGGACCTCAAGTATTCCCTGCTTTGTTCACTTACTCAAGTACATTGAATACAAACTTGTATCAAGCTTTACGGTCCATAACCGTTTCCTTTGGGGGGGGTTCTGTTTTACAAACCTTCACCAAGCAATTGAAAGTGACTTCATCTGGAGCAACGGCTACGGTTACTTTCACTTATACGCAAGGAACTACAGGCTACGTGGTCTCTAAGATTGATTACGTTGGAAATGGCTTCTATGGGCAAGTACACGCCAGCATCTTAGATGCAAGCACTAAGAATTTGAAGTGGTCGAATACCTTCTGGAACTTTGGCTCTAGCGCTCAGAACCTGTATACTGGCTCTCTGGCTGTAAACAGTTTAGATCAACTTGCCTTGTTTATCAAAGGATGGGAACCTCTCTTTACCTTGATCTCTGGATCAGACACTGGAGTCTTTGAAGTTGGAAATGGCGCTAAACCTGCTGTGACCGACCCTGGATTAACGGTTTATGGTGTCAAAGTCTTTAGTCCTGTGGAACTTCGAGCGTATGATGCGCAAGGACGCGTGACCGGAAAGATTAAGGGGGTCATTGTAGAAAACATCCCTGGATCGTCATATGACTCTGCTGCGGAGATGGTACTCTCTACTACACCGATTGTCCGGTACGAACTCGTAGGAACTGGAAACGGAGTGTTCGGAATTGTGAGTGTGTCTTCCACTCAAGAAAACCCTGAATTAACTGTTCAGAACATCCCAGTCAATACAAGTGAGATCATAACTTTCACACCGAGTGTGGGGAGCATAGCGGTAACAGTCGACCAGCAAGGCGATGGAACTGTGGATGCCACCTTTAATACCAGTAGCAACCTGACCGCAGAGGAGTTTGTCCAAGAAGTGCGATTGGCGACTTGCAAAGTCACCTTCCGAACCAGTTCTTTTGATGGAACGTATGGCAAGCATGACTGGATTGCTGTTGACACAACTGGTGATGGAACTTTAGACGGGTTCGAATTCCAAAACAAAAATGCGGCAAAGAAGTTCTGTACGGATAAGAAAAGTGTTTTCCTTGGAAAAACCTTGGAAGGGTACAGCATCTGGAGACAGAAAGAAGATGTTGACAAGGATGAGGAAGATTCGGACGAACATGAAAAAGACTCTGACGACCACGAAAAAGATGCTAGCAACCTACTCTCTGTCTGCAACCCAGCCGACGATAAAAACCGGATGCTCTTCCACCATAAAGACTCCACCCAAGCCGTGACGGATACGAAAATGGTGCAAGGCTATGAAACAAGAGAAATGGTTGCTTGCTTAGACTCGTCCTCAAGTATAAATAGCTCCAATGCACCCACCTCAGACATCCCTGACGACTTTGAAATTGACACAAATCACTCTGACTCGGACTCCACCAAGAAGCACTTCTTCCTGAACTTGAAAAACTCCTTCAAAGAAAAACACGAGGGGAAGAAGAATGTAAAGATTAAAGCAGATGACCAGCTCGTTGTTGAATTCCCTTTTGACTTTTCGGATAACAATACAAGCAATGTATCTATTGAACTTCGGAATGTTGGAAAAGGAGGCGCTTCTGTAAAAGGAATCCACTTAGGTGGTGAGCGAAAAATATTACACTTCCCCCAATTGACAGACTCGAACAAGATCTGCATCCTAGACGCTGAAGCCTCCCTAGATGAAATTACTACGGATTGCACAGGAGAACATGAATACGTAATTACTTGTGATGGCTCTGTCTCTGAACAAGGATACACCTGTGAGATCGTTGACAAAACCTTCACTGTGCATGGTCTTAAACACTCGGCTGTAAGTGAATTTAGCGGAGCTTCAAGCAGTAGTACTGCTAGCAGCAGCGCTTCCACAAGCAGTGCAAACAACGGAGGATACGGAGGAGGCGGCAGCGCTGGAACACCTGGCGAAGCATTCAGAGGCATTGTCAAACGAACCTTCGATGAGAAAAAAACAGCTGAAGAAGTAAAGTCCTTGCAAAGCCTTGCTCAAAAAACAGTTCATGAACCTGTAGCGCAAGAAAAAGTAGAACCTTTACAGCTAGTTGAGCAAGAACCTGTTCAGCAGCCTGTGCTTGTTTCATTAGCAAGCGTAACTGAGCCATCAGAGGAACCTGTGGTTGCTCAAGGCTCTTCATGGCTGAAATGGATGCTGTTGCCCATCGCCCTTATTGTTATAGGAACCTTGTTGTTTGTAAAAAGGAGAAGAAGACAGGTTAACCCCTGAAGGCTATCAGGTTGAGCTCTTCAACAAAGAAGTCTTTGCCTGCACACCCAAAGAAAGGTTTGTGTACAAACTCCATGACAAAGATGTGAAGAAAGCGGTCTTAGATACCCAGCACTCTACCTTGTATTCAGAGGTTTGCGTTTAGAACCTTTTTTATTTTTTTATCCTTCTTTCTTTTAAACCCTTTAAGCTTGGTTTTAGGGCAAAGACTTATAAAAACGCCATAAATGTCTCTATATAATAGTAATAAGCTTAGGTGAAGAAATGAGTGATGATATAAGCCCTGCACAACCCCTTCTCGGACTACTTCCGGCCAGCCGGAATGCACTCTCTGAATTAGTGGATGAATTATGGATCAAAACACAAACTGATAATTTGCCTCTTACTGGCGAAAAGGTAGATGCTTCCTACCGCCAACTTAGATCTCAATACAGTCAAGCGCTGACTGTCGCTGAAATCATCGGACATAAAGATTTAGGAGAAATCAATACAGGATTTTTAGCCATGCAACGGACTTATGCTACGCATGTCAAAGAATTCGTAGAAAAAGGAAGGCAACCCATTGCGACAGTAATCAATGGAATTGAAAAAGAAGTAGGAGAACTCACTGAGCTTAGGACTAAAAAAGCTCCCCTTTTACAAAAAGCTAACACTGGTGAACTCGATGATCAAGGGTATGAACAATTACGAGCATTATCTGGGAAGATTAGAAAACTAGAAACTGCTCCAGACCGCACTCAATCTCTGAGACGTCAATTGGAAGCTATTGACTTGGTTGTTGATCATCTCGATCAAGTACTCAAATTTGAAGGTTTAGAATTGCTTGATTACCGTATTCCCCCTTCCCATGAAATTTTGGAGCAAATAAGTCAAGGAACTTATCGATCCATCCCTTTTGAACCTATAGGTTCCGGTGAGCGAGAAGCTCAAAGTATCTTTGGGGGGGATGTTGTAACTGCGGAAAAAGCATCAGCAGGACCCCTGCAACTTGCTGTTGTCGCACCTGAACTACAAAACATTATTCTCATCAAGCGAACTGTAGATGCGTATACGCCTGGTGATGTATTCCTCTCGGGCAAAGTTACACAAGATGTTATGGCGAAAGAAGGCTATGATAAAGGGAACCCAATTGGTGCGAAATTCGCTGGGAGCTACCTCGAACGAGCAGCTGCTGTTTTCGGCGTAAAGCTCCGCACAAAAGAAGGCGGAAGGTTGTTCGTAAAAAATGAAAGATATACTGTTCTTGATGATCCGATTTTCTTTGGAAGAATCACAGAGCATATAAATCCACAAGATGCTGCTGCCATTAATGAGTTTTATCTTAGACATGCTTTAGGAAGGATTTGGCTAGAGGCTATAGCATACGATGGGTTTCGTGTAGATCAAGTTATGGCTGCTGGTAGAGAAGATGGATGGCCTCTAACTAGTCGAGTTGTTAGCCTGAACTTTACTAAATTCCCTGGTGAATATGATGTTGAACAGATTAGCGACCCAGAAACCGATGTACGCATTTATCGTAGAAGGACGGTAGAAGCTAACGAGCGACAAGTGGCCGCGGTACGAGAAGCCGTTAAATGTTTTGGATCTGGTAGATTTACTGATCGAACCCTGGCAGAACGCATCGTAGAGACTCAGGAAGGATATACTATATCTACTGTTGTTATACAGCATGTACTTGGAAAAGAAATTGAATTTCTTGGATTGAAGTTGGTTACTGATTCTCCTCCAACTTACCAAAAAAGCGATCGACCAGCCAGCGCTGCTGAGCTACGTGTGAAAAACAAGCCGAAACCTGGCAAAAGACAACTTGTGTGAATAAAATGGCTTCTTTCCCCGCTGAAACTAAACGATGGGCTCGCGGTATCAAAAGACGCATTGCAGAAGTCATTCAACTCCAGACTCAACCCGAGCAAAGCAGATCTATTTTAGAAGAGCTTGTCAGAGGAGCCAGTGCATCTGCTGACGCTTTTCATCGTCTTTTTATTAGTGATCTATCGGCTCCTTTCAGAATCCAATCCACTTCTATGCTCTTTACAGATAAGAAGCGCTTAGCAGACACCATTTATCACGGACTTGAATTTGCATATGGGTTTGAAGAGTGTCTTGCAACAGGGCAATACGCTCCATGGCCGCACGAGCTTTCCATGGTGAATTGTGGTTCTCAAGCTATGGTTGATTTTGCTGCTGAAATCGAGTGTGATATGGATCCCGTTTTAGTTGAAGTGGCAGGATTTCAACGAGAAGGAGAAACAGGTGGCGCAACTCACTCATTAACCATCGTAAAAGTGGAAGGTGAAGATTGGGCCATTGATCAGGCTCAACACGCACTGGGCCCCATAACTTGGGACTTAGAAACAAATACTTACCGAGTTAAAAATAAGATACGAGAAGATAAAGAAGAGACCTTTCGCTTTCTTTATAGAGAGTTATATACTGAGGATGAATATGTAGATCGGATCCAATATTTGCGTTCTCCCGAAGGAGCTGCTAGTATGCTGATCTGCGGCCAACGGGTGAATAGTCCTAAAATGGATCGTTGGAAAGCCCATATTCCCCTACACACTAGCTGTTATATTCGGTATGACCCCGACACAAGAAGTATTTTAACCTCCGTCGGTTTTGATCGTCCATTAATCCAAAATAGAGGCCTTGAACATAGAATCACATTAAATAATTCAGGAGATATTCAAGAAGAGGTTGTAACTGGTTATTATTATAGTGAACTAGGCTGGGCAGAATTTATTGATAAGTTTCCTTTAGTGACTATTCCTTCTGCTAAAGTTCCTGATTTAATCAGAGGATTGAAGGATTTATCTGTTAACAATCAGGTAGCATTTGAAGATCGAGTGATGAGTCTTTTTCAAGGTGGCTCTCTGAATGATTCTGATTCTTATTTGGCCGAGGCCATTCAAGCTTCTTATCAGGCATTAGAAGCAACGCGCTTTGGAGAAGCTGCACGAATGATCTCTATCGTAGAAGCACTTTACCAATGCGAACGGCGAACAAGAGACTCTGTTTTAGTTTATCATGAAGCGGATCGGACCCGTGTGATGGAGCAGTGGCGAGACGAGGACGCAAACGTAGATGTGGTTTTACGAGCTATGAAACATTTCAAAAGAAAGCGCAAACAATTAGAACGTATTCGTCGAGTATTACCTCATGAATATGCTCGCCTTGTTAGATCTGTACATGTTCTTGACGCAGACCATGTGGAAGACCCTGAAGTGAAACGCTACCTAAGCATCCGAGATCCTTTGGAACGATTGACGTATATGCTTGAGCATCAACCTCATTTTTTTGATGAAGCTGTGGATCGACGACTGTTTGTTAAGCGAAGAGTTGAAGAATACGCAGAGGATTTACCTACATTGGAAACACATGCTCGTTCGATTCTTGGCGAATCGTTTGAGAGATCCATTTTGAGCGGTTATGCGCGGATATTTGCTGAATTCTTAGGTCATTTAGCAGGATCTTGGGAGCATTTAAGTTTGAGCAAATACAGGGAAACTACCCTTGATAAAGTACGCAGTTACAAAAAACCTTTCTAGATAAGATATGTACTTGTTGGGGAACCTACCGCTTCGTGCCCTGCACCGGATCCTTCTGTGTGCCTTCGTCCGCTCCTATAACTTGGACTTGGTGAATGGACAGGAGGTCTTGAAGAGGTTGTTACACCTGCTGTACCCACGGCAGCTCGTGCAGCAGCACCTACAGGCGGCGCTCTACTTTCTACAGGCGCTTCAACCGCTTCAGTTAAAGAACCATAGATCTTTACGACATGAGATCCTTCAAAGACAGTGGATTTTATTTCGCCAGCGCGTTTTCCTGCCTTGGCTCTTGCTTGATCTACAGCTTCATCTAAAGATTCACTTCGACCCATTCCTAACAATTTTTTAGGTGATAATTGGGTCGGAAAGTTTTGAGCGTTATATTGTGCGGTTGTTGCATGAACTTGGTAAACAACACTTTCCGGTCTTTTAGCTATACGGCCAGGGAAGCGCTGTTGCAATTTCCTTTCACCATGCTCTAACTGTCTTAAGAATTCTTCTTTGGATAAGGCTCGTGCATTTACGCTCATTGTGAAGTAAGGCACTTTTACGGTTCGTCCTGCTTCTACTAGGACTTCGCTAATTTTATAAGCTAAATTACCATCATTCGTTGCTTGCTTAAGAGCTGTTAGGTAGTCAACCTCACTTTCACCTGTTCTCGTTCCGCTCTCTCCTTCTACTGCTTCTAAAGGTTGAACAACAACAGAGAATGTTTGCGATATAAGTTGAGAGTCTTCAAAATCAAGCCCTGTTTGTGCTTTTAATTTTTTATCTAGTTCTTCAGTTACGAGTTCAAGAACAGATCGTGCTCCTTCTTGTGCAGGTTCATGAGGACCTGTTACAGAAGCGGATATGCGCATTGTTTCGTGACCGTTTGTATCTGACATAGTATTCCTCTTAAAATGAGTAATTTAGAAGAAAGCATCGTTCTTTTTAAAGATTTCTATCTTCTCTCAGCTAATTGTTACATTTACTTGATTTTTACTAATAGGTTGGGACGAAACTATGAATAAGTTTTTTGTTATATATGAAAAATTGTTTAGAACTTATAGGCCTCAAGGTTGGTGGCCCATTCTATCCTTAGCGGGGAAGAAGGGATTTGATGCGGATGGCTATCACAAAGGCAGCTATGATTACCCTTGGAATGAGCAGCAACGCTTTGAAATCATCCTTGGAGCCATTCTGACCCAGAATACCTCATGGAAGAATGTGGAGAAATCCCTTAAGGTGCTCCAAGAAAAAGACCTCCTCAGCGCCGAAAACATGGAGGCGCTGTCCGAACGAAAACTTGCTTCCTTGATCAAATCCAGCGGCTACTTCAACCAGAAAGCAAAGAAAATCAAAGCGATGATTGCCTTCTTGAAATCAAAGAAGCCTATTACCCGAGATAACCTCCTATCTATATGGGGTGTTGGGCCTGAAACGGCAGATTCCATCTTGCTTTATGCATACCATAAACCTGTTTTTGTGATTGACGCGTATACAAGGCGGATTTTTTCAAGGATTGGACTGTGCAAAGCGGATGTGAGGTATGAAGAACTACAGCAGATGTTTCACAAAGACCTAGAAAAAAATGTCGAACTTTTCAATGAATATCACGCCTTGATCGTGGAACACGCGAAAGCGCATTGTCGGACGAAACCAGATTGCGAGAAATGCCCGCTTCTGTCTTTGTGTAAATATGGACGCAGGCTTAAGCCTGATTTGGACTAAACTATATAAACTGCCTCTCGATTCTTTCTTTATGCGATTCATTCGAGCAGCCGGACTTGTAGCCCTCTTAGCCATGGCTGGCTGTGGGTCTGGCACAGATGAAACAGGAATTCAAGATGTTTACGACGTAACCCCTAAGGTTATCCGTCCTCTGCAACCTGGTAAAAAGTCAGTGTCATTCATTGTTGATACTTCAAGCAGCATGAGCTCTAGAATTGATGGCGTTAGAAAAATTGAGGCTGCCAAACAATCCCTTCAATTGGTTCTTGCTCAATATAATGCCCATAACCAACAGTTCTATGACATCCAAGCAGGACTGTTCGACTTTGGCGGATGGGCGAGGGTACATGCCTCATGCCTATTGGAGACTTTGACTATACCACTCTTACCAATAAAGTAAGCCAACTCTCTGCAACCAGTGGAACTCCTTTAGGGGTTTCTCTTGCCTATGCCGAGCGATCTCTAGATCAATTGGGAGATGGTGCTAAAAGCATTGTGCTCCTTACAGATGGCCAAAATACAAATGGCCGAGAACCTGAAGAAGTTTTTAGACAAATCCAAGCCACTAATGTTCAGTCGGGAGATCGTCTCACTGAATTATACGTCATTGCTTTTGATACTAACCCTGAATATTTCCAAGGCCTAAAAGACCTAGGCGCTCATGTCTTTAGCGCCCAAGATGCAGGCCAACTTTCTACTGTCTTAGGGCAAACCAAAGATCTCATTCTTGAAGCGCCTGATCCTTAATGAATTCTTAGCCATTCAATGACTCTGCCTTGATCGTAGAACATGCGAAACGGTATTGCCTGGTAAAACCAAACTGTCTAAAGTGTCCATTATGGCGGGTTTGCGCGTACGCGGCTTTACAGCCGCCATCAAAATACGGTAAACATCTCGACTTGCTGTGTTGCATAATTCGGGCAACCCTTTGGGTTGGGGGGATGTTTAGGCTGT
>ERZ1292623.357-Hain-H51-01um-R1-357-length-49790-cov-14_pt1 | contig 49790 bp, 69 predicted proteins | sample MGYA00564398_ERZ1292623 | MGnify/ENA primary metagenome ERZ1292623 (study PRJEB36523, sample SAMEA6512633) | groundwater metagenome | collected 2019-01-07 | study: AquaDiva: Metagenomics assemblies of 32 groundwater samples
GCCGATTGGGCACAGTCTGAGGAGCGGATTTTCAGGGATGAGGCTGCCCGGAAAAACCAACGTATTTCCGACTACATGGCCTCCCTACAGGACTTTGCAGCGTCTAAGGTCAACCCTAACCAACTCTGGGATGGGTTGAGTGGCGGGATGCGCTTTGGCACCATGGTCACGGCTTTTGTCCATGACTTCCTGGGGGCCAAGGGGATTAAGACCTCGGCCATGCAGACCCTTAACACGGCTATTGACCGGAATATTGCTGCACAGATTGCCAATATTAATAATAAGAAGGATGTAGCAGCGGGGTTTAAGCAACTTTATGACCTAGAAGTATCTAGATCGGGTTCGGCAGCAGAGGCGCGCGCCCGTATTAAGGGGTACATGTTGGAGGCTACCAGGCAGCACGTAACTGCAACCATGGGGGCCTATAACGCATTGTTGGCCACTGCAAACGGGCGCAAGGGTATGGCTCAAATAGACAAGGCCTATGCTGATAATATGGCCGAGATTGTTAAGTTTGAGGAAACATCCTCTCGCGCGCGCCAGGGGCAGCTTATTGAACACGAGAACAACAAGACGCGGAACTCTATCTCGGCCATGCAGGCGGCTACCGCGCAGCGCTCCCAGCGAATTGACGAGCTTAGGTATAATGATGCCCAGAAGGCTGCGGCGGTCAAAGCACAGCTGGAGCGCAAGGACAACATCATTATTGATCCCGAAACAAATACGGGTAAGTTAATTATGAAGGGTCAGCGCTCGCCCGCCGAACAGTCTGCCGTTCGTAATGCCGTGACTGAGACTGCCAACTACAACCGGGCCATGAAGGAACTGCGGGAGTTGTCGCGCCGGACAGACACTAATGTCATTGATGAATTAGGCGTAACGCGCTTCTCGTCTGAAGCCAAGCGCAAGTATGATTCTATTCGGTATAACCTGGCCCACGCGGCGGTCAAGGCCAATAACGAGCGCGCCACCAAAGAGGACGTCGAGCAGTACTTAAAGGGTATGCCTATTGACACCAAGGCCACTGAGGGCGGTGTTAGTGAGATTCTATCCTACACGCACGGTACTGCAATTGACCGGGCGCAGGACCTTATTCAGCAGCACGCCTGGGATTTGCCAGAGGACCAGTGGATTAAGGGGTCTACGGGTAAGATTTTCGAGGGTTCTCGTGCTGAAGCTAAGGCTACAGAGGAGCAAGGTAAGCGAGGCGGCTATCAGAAAACCCAGGTGGAAACTGCCGTGGAATCTATTTCTGCCCCTGACTCCCACAAAGCGCCCAGTCCTGACCAGCTCAAAAAGATGGGCTGGGAGAAGCCGGATGTTGACGCCAACTGGAAGGCTGCCGTAGACGCTAATCCAAAATTAGGCAGCAAAGAGTGGCAGTTTGGCGATGCAGAGGCCAAAGTTAAGTCTGGCTCCGCTCCGGGCTGGGCGGCTGGTGTTATGGCCCTGGGTGACGCCGCGCGCAAGTCCGGCGATGCAGACGCTAAGGCCAAGCTCACGCGCTGGGCCACTGGTGACATTATTTCCCAGAGTGCCAAGGACCCTGATTTGAAGAATATGAGCACCGATAATCTATATAAGCTCCGGGCCTTTGCGCAGTACGAGCTGTCTAAGATGCCGCGGGCTAAACAGGAACCGGGTGAACTTACGGAACAGCAGTTTGGCCCTACCCCGGAGTCCGAAGACCCAACGCAGATTTATAGCATTGGACGTCGCCGCTAATGGGTAGACTAGTAAACCTAACGCGCCCTGATGGCACGGTCTTCCAGGCAACTGAGGAGGACGCGCCGCAGCTTGTGGGGCTGGGCTATAAACCCGAGGCCGAGGAAAAGCTTACGGAACGCGCCGTAGCTGCATCCGAGGAGCGCTACTATAGTTCGACTTCCCAGAAGATTAAGACCGGCATTGAGGGTCTGGGCTCCGGCCTTACTCTTGGTGGGTCGGACAAGCTCCTAGAGTGGGCTACCGATGAGGGTCTGACGGGCGACGAGTGGCGAGGGCGCGCGGAATATAACCCCGGTACCCGACTGGCCACCGAGCTGGTGGGCGCGATTGCCCCGGCTTTCTTCTCCGGTGGTACCCTAACTCCGGCTGGCGCGCTTATGGGCGGGGCCAAGGTGGCAGGTAGGGGTATTAAAGGAACTCTCGCCAGAGGGGCAGCAATAGGAGGCATCGAAGGCGCTGGGTTTGGGCTTGGTGCGGAAATATCTCAAAGTGCGCTAACAGGCGACCCACTAACAGTCGAAGGGGCACTAGCTGGGATTGGCTGGGGGGCCGTGTTTGGTGGGGGTCTTGGGGCATTTGGTGGGGCTATCGAGGGGCGGATAGCGCGTAAGGCGGAGGTTGAGGCGGCAATTAAGGCGAAAGAGGAGACTACGGCGGCATTGACTTCGGAGCGCTGGGGTGCCTTGCGGGACAGCGTACGTGATAGTGCCGTGAAGGCCGAGACTGCATTCAAGACCGCCTCTGATGCGGTGGAGATGACATCCAAAAGCGCCCGAGAGACCCTTATCCAGGCCAACGGTATTAGGTCGGGGGTATTTAACGAGCCCTGGACAGAGACTATCGGAATGGCCAAGCGGGACAAGAAAATAGCTATTGACGCCTTTAATGATATGAAGGCGGCGTACAAGAACAAGGACTGGGATGGCATGAGTGCCGCCCAGGAGCGGTTCAATAAACAACTTGGAGACTTAAACAAGACCCGAGAGCAGTTTAGCTATCTTGGTACGTCCGTAGAGCAGATTAACCCAATCGGTAGGTTTGCCGCTCAGGATGCAGGCAAGGCCATGGCGGAACTTAAGGACCTGGCTATTGTGGGCCAGACCCTAAAGAGCTTTGCAGAGACCCCTCATGGCTTTGTGGGTATGGGTAAGGCCACCTTTGAGAAAATGAGCGGGGCCATGGAGAAATTCATGGCTGTACCTAGTGCTGAGTTTGCAGGAGCCCAGGCCTCTCTACAAAAGGGAATCGGGGAACTTGCAGAGCACGTTGGTGTGGCTGTTGAGGGCGGTCCTGTGGCCCAACTGCGCGCCACCTGGGAAACCCTACGCGCAACCAAGAGCGCCAAGGGTGTGGAGGATGCTACCAAGGTAGTATCTGGCGGCTTCGGGAAGCGCATGGCTGCGACTGCCGCGGGTGTGGCTACATCTAAAGCTACTGGCTCTGGCTTCCTTGGGTTCAGCGTTGGCCGGTCTATTGCTAACGGGCTCTTAGGGGTCAAGGGGGCTATTCTGGGGCAGATTAGCTCTACCGCTGCCACCTGGCTCCCGCGTGCGGGCAAAGCGGCCAAGGTCGCCGGCCCTAAAATAGAGCCAATGCTCACTAAGCTAGACGGTACCCAGGATAGTAAGAAGAGTGCCCAGGAAGCATTCAGGGAGCGGTCTAAGGAATTACGAGAGGCGGCCCCTGCAATCCGGGAGACTCTCTATAAATCTCTCGCCCCCATGGACGCGCATCACCCTGAGTGGGCGCGCGAGGCCCATGCTACGGCCGTCAAGCAATTCAGCTGGATCTACAACAAACTGCCGCGAGACCCGGGGAATTCGTTTAGCAAGTTGGAATCGCTCTGGAATGCTGCGCCTATAGAGGTGGCCAAGTTCGGCCGTTACTGGGAGGCCTTTCACAACCCTACTAAGGTCGTGAATGACGCGCTTACCAAGGGACACATTTCCCCCGAGCATGCCGAGGGTATCCAAAATATGTGGCCCGCCCTATTTCAGCACCTACGCTCCAATTTCCTAGAGCGCGTAATGGACCCAGTTATTATGGCCAAGATGAACTATGGGGACCAAATTCACGCGGGTCTAATTACCGGAATCCCATTTCATTCTACTATGACGCCCCAGTTCATCGCGTCCCAGATGCAGATGTATCAGGAGCGTAGTACCCCCCTTCAGATGCCCCCGCAGCCCGGAGCGCCCGGAGCCGCAGGTGGTCGCCCTAATGCCGATTCGCCCTATCAAACTCAAGCCGCTAAAAGCACTAATAGGTAAATATGTCTTCTTACTCGCTGTTTAATACTACCGATACGACCAAGGGCACGTCCAAAGAGGGCGTTGACGTCTCCGGCACCACCACGTATTACTCGGGTAAAATCTCGGGTAAGCACGCGGATGGAATTGGCTTACACCTCCAGTGGACTGGCACCCCAACTGGTACCTTTACTTTCTGGGTGTCTGATAAGCCGAATCCAAGTGAGGCAGACGACTCCGACTGGGTGTCAGACGCAACCAACTACACTGCTGCTAACCCCGCGGGCTCTGCGGATAAAAAGCAGCACAATATCACCTGCCGACATGCATGGTCGCGTATCAAGTACGTCAATGCCTCGGGCTCTGGCACCCTGTTTGGCTACGTAAATATAGCCCGGACTGCTTAGTCTAATTTTAGCCTTGTCACCTGGGGCTTAATTTCTATTTCAGGTGCGGCGAGTGGTGGTTTGACCCCACCAGAAAGAGTGTTACATGATTCCGTTTACTAATTTCTCTCAGGATATGATTAACCACATGTTGCCCGGTCAGCGCGCGATGCAGGACACTCTGCTCGCCTCTGATAAGGAGACCGTTACGTCTGGTGCAGTTAGCACCACGGCGATGTTTACGGATCTCTCGGTGACTGGTACGCAGGCCTATACTCTTGCGGATGGCCCGGCTGGTATCGCGGGTATGCGCAAGTTAATTAAGTGTACTGTGGCGGCCACTACGCCTGCTGGTACGCTTACTATTACGTCGCCCGAGACCACGGCCGGTATGGTTACTGCGGCCACCTTTGTCTTTGACACGGTGGGACAGGAGCTTCATCTGCTTTGGTCGGGTACCAAGTGGCGCTGCACTGGACTCCGTCGCGCGGGCGTCAAGATTACTACGGTTGGTACTACGGTGCTGACCGGCTTTAATCTCTGCCACAACCTCTCGTGTTCCGTTACGGGTACGGTATCCAGCACCACGACCAAGAGCGTTCCTGACGGCCAGTTCCCCGGGGATTACCTGGTTGTTTCATGCAGCACGGCGGCGTCTACCCCTATTGGTAATATCAACTTTACGGGTCTGACCCTTGCTAATGTGGCTGCGACGGACCTTCAGGCGATTGGCGCTACCACGGATACGGTTACCCTGACCTGGAATGGTGTTGCGTGGCTTGTTGTTGCTAACTCCGGCATCACGGTCGCCTAGTAATGGACTTCTCCGTCCTAATGACCATCCTAATGGACCTGGCGCTAGGCGGGATGGCCTATAAGCTAGCGCGGTCCCTAGAACGTAATCAAGTGCAGCAAACGGCGCTCTTATCTGAATTAACACGGCGAGTTGAAAAGCTTGAAGAGAAATAGACCATGCCATTAACTACCAACTTCGTCACAACTGACCCCCGTACTGTGGGCAGAGTAGCCAGCATTGGCGAGGTAGTTGGATATGTTGATAGTGGGACTGTTCTTTACTTAATAAAGTGGGGTGCCGCTGCAACGGAATGGGCGCCAGAACAACATGGTACTAGGGGGGACCAGGGACTAGCTGGTGCGACTGGGTCCCCCGGTGCCGCTATCTTTTTAGTAAGTGAGGGCGAGGAAGGCTCGGCGGGCGCTCCTGGAGTCCCAGGAGAATCAGGACAACCAGGGGCACCCGGTGCTACAGGTCCAGCAGGTCAGCAGGGCGCGGCCATCTTCCTGGTTGGCGAAGGGGATGAGGGATTATTAGGTCCACCCGGACCTCAAGGACCTCAAGGACCACAGGGATCACAGGGAATCCCGGGTATAGATGGTGCAGATGGTGCAGATGGTGCAGATGGTGCAGAGGGTCCCCAGGGTAATGTAGGTGCCGCTATATTTTTAGTGGGAGAAGGTGAAGAGGGGTTATTAGGCCCACCCGGACCCCAAGGACCCCAAGGAGGACAAGGTACCACGGGCGATACTGGGCCACCCGGAGGAGCTGGTCCCCAGGGCGAACTAGGCCCGGCTGTCTTCTTGGTAAGTGAGGGTGAAGAGGGGCCTCCTGGATCTCAGGGACCACAAGGACTACAAGGAATTACAGGAGATACCGGGTCGCAAGGAGTCCAGGGTGAGCGGGGGCCTGCTATATTTCTAGTGGGCGAAGGTGAAGAAGGACCGCTTGGACCGCCCGGTCCAGCTGGAATTCAAGGAGCGGACGGGGCGCCAGGGTCAGCGGGTCCTCAAGGCGAAAAGGGACCTGCTGTTTTTTTAGTAGGAGACGGCGAGGAAGGACTACCCGGGGCTCCTGGTCCTGCGGGGGCAAACGGCGCTACTGGACCCAGTGCGGTCACTAAAATTGGTGGTAACTCTGGTGCTGCTGGCGCGGATAATACCTGGCAAGTCCTAACGGCTGATGCTGCCACTAACTCTACCACTACGTTTGCCGCCGTAATGACTACTACAGGGGTGGGAATTGGGTGGTATTCGTACCAATATTTTATTGTCTCGCAGAGTGGCGCAGGTACTACAGGCCAGAAATTTAGGGTTGTTCATAGTGGCACGGTCGGGAATGCCGGTGTACTGGCCGAGTGGCCAGCTAATGCCACAACCGCCTCTACAGATATTTGGGCTGCGGGCGCAAACGCTACTGGCAACAGACTAATGCAGCATAATACGGCGGTGGTTTCTGGTACGGATATAGGCCCCATGACAGATACGTCTGGTACTAACTCTGACATGTTTATGATTCTTACTGGTTACTTAGAAATTACCGCTACTGGCACATTAACTCTGGAACACGCATCGGAAGTGGCGGCTGCATCTACTGTACAGGCTGGCACCAATATGATTTTAAGAAAAATTACTTAAGGAAACTGTTATGGCAAGCAACAAAACATTTAAATTTGGCCCTATCGCATTAACCACCACCCTAACCACCAACCTCCTCAACCCACCTACGGCCGCTGGTGGCGTTAATGGTGGCTCGTCGTCTCAGTATATTGTTCTGCGACATCTTCGCATTGTCAATAAAACTGGTACGGCGGCAACGTTCTCGCTGTGGCTAGGTGCTACAGGCGGTAACGCGGCCGGTACTGAAGTTGTTGGCCAGGCACTTAGTGTTGCGGCCAATAGTGCATACGATTGGTATGGTATGCTCCGTCTGGATGCGGCCGACTTCCTGGTTGGCGGCGCAGGAACTACCACGGCACTCAGTATTACTGGCGAAGGCGAAATCGGAGTCGCGGGCTAATATGGAGTGGGCAATCGTGGGGGCTTTAACGCTATTCGCGGTGGTCATTTACTTCTGGGTGCGAGCCCAGAACGCAGAGGCTTATAAGGAAGCTAACAAGGAGGCCCAGGATAAAATCCGGGACCTACAGGAGGCGGCCCTACAAGCCCACTCGGCCCGTACGGAGGAGGACAGACGTCTTGCTAAGGAAATTATACGTAAACGGGATGCTCTTGCTGCTGGGCGCCTGTTGCGGGACTCCACGGGTGACGACTTTAATTAGTCCTCGCTGTGTTATCCCGGAATGGCCCGTGTTGCAGGCTGTCGTCTTAACTGAAGCGTGCCCAGAGTACACCGTGTGTCTTACGCCTGAGTCCAGTGTCGCTTTAGCACTCTGGGTGCGGGAGATGCGGCGGATTCAGGGAATGTTACAGGCCTGTAATGTTGTGGAAACTCATCCTACTCCTGCTCCTTAACTCGTGTTACTTGCGCCATTACCCCCTTCATGCGGGCATAGCGAAGGTAGCTACATTTAAAATAGTCGTGGAAGATGGCACCGGCACGGGCTGGGCCGTTGACAAATACCATCTTATTACGGCGGGCCACGTCTGTAATTCCCTCTCACTAATGCGAGCAGAGGGGCCTAGACGCCGGTTTTATGTGGAGCCGGTAGTCTGGGAATACAACGGGGCCGACTATGATATCTGCCTGCTTAAATCGTCCGTAGCCCTGGATTCCTGGCTCATTATTTCAGATATGGCACCAAAAACAGGTGACAATGTCGGCTTTGTGGGATATCCTGGTGGCGAATATGGAGAGAGTTCTGGGACTTACTTAGGGGATATGGACACAGATGATAGTCACGAGAATGATAATGTATTTACGGCGCCCTGTGCCGCTGGTGCCTCGGGGTCCGCAGTCTATACGGAACGCGGGGTCTGGGGCGTGTTAGTGCGCAAACGAACCGATGGGGGCTATATACACCCAGGGGAAGAGGGCTGCGTGGCGGTAGGATGGGATAAGCTAACTAAGTTTTTAAGGGACGCCGGGATTAATTACGATACCCCGCCTGAAATACCAGATGCTATTCCGTAACTGGTTTTATCTTAGTGTAAATATGACTCCGGCCGAGCGGGCTATGGAGCCTCATATTGCGCGTCTCGGAGAGCGGTATCGTTCACAATGGCTCTTTCCAAAGCTGCGCCACATAGCCGATTTCGTCTTGCTTGACCGGCGTATAATACTGGAAGTAGACGGGAGCAGCCACGATAAGCCAGAGCAGAAGCGTAAAGACATTTTGCATACCATTGCTCTAGAAAACCAGGGGTACGCGGTAATTCGGGTGCGAAATGAGGAAGCTTTGACCAACGGAGCGGGCGTAGTGGCGTCCTTTCCAGCACTCCTTAGTTCTCGCCCAACTCTGCAAGAACTTCAGGCAAGTCTAGCTGAATACCCGCCGCCTGTAATCCGCGTCCGTCAGAAGAGAACTCCCACCAGGCCTCCCACGCCTTCTCCAGTGCCGCGCGCAAATCCCGGTCCGAGCTTGAAGAAAAAGGTGGGCCGTGCCAGTGGAAAAACGACTCCACAGTCTTAACTACGTCTGGCTCTAGGTGTCCCGCATCCCGGGCCTGACGCAACCTCACAATTGCCTTGGTCATCGCCATAGCAGAAAGTGCATTATCCATGTTAGAAAATCTCCAGATTGCGTTGTCGATTGCCGTAGGCTTAGTGGCCGGTGCAATTGTGGCCCTAAAAGTAATTGCCCCCAAGACCAAGACTTTAGCGGACGATAAGGTCCTCGAAAAGTTACTTGCGCTTGAGGGCTTGTTAGAGCGCCTGTTACCTGGCTCTAAGAGTCCGGCCGTGGCAGAATCAAATATGTCGGAGCCTGAAAATAAGGTCTAGGTTCGTCTAGGCACCAGATCCACTCTTCACCAAGGGGGTATCGCACTAACGTGTGGTACCCCTTTTCGTTTTTGGGGACCCGGGCCTTACAATATTCGCACTTAAGGGGAAATTTCGCCCCACTCGTTATGGGTAGGTTCTGGCACTGTGGGTTCCGCGCGCTTTACTTCGTTCCAGATATTACCAGAGAACGTATAGTACTTAAGGGGCATACTCGCCGTATTCGTTGTATACAGGTTCTGGGTCCCGGAGACTAACAACACCGTTGTAGCCTGGTTTTGTGTAATTGATACGGACCCAGCTTCGGAATCGGACGGAGATTTCGTCTGAATCTGTTGGTCCCACTCCCAATCCTCCGGCATCCCGGGCACTAGTTTTGTCCGCCGCCGTCATAGCACACGTCCGCAGCAAACCGGATTGCCATAGCGGCCACCTGAATGGCCTCTCCGCGCATCTCCTCGATGTTCCTAGAGCCTTGCTTGACCATCACGTGCTCCCAAAGTTCATCCACCTCTTCCTTAAGTACAGCAAAGCCCTCGTGAGCCGAGTTGAACGCAGGGTACTTAGACACAGCTGCCTCAATTTCGGTGACAAGATCCCCGAGGGCAATACCCACGCGGTAATCAGTCTCCATTTCCGCTTGCGAGCCATTAATACCCGCTTCTTCACACATCTTGTTAAACTCATCAAACGTAATATCGCTCATCTTAATCCTTGTAGAAATTGGGACGGACTATTTTGTAGTTAGTGGACCATGGATACCCCGTATTAACACAGGCGTGTCTTGTCTGGTCGTGTCGTGGGCTACAATCCACAACCAATGGCCTGCTCGTCCGTGTCGTAGGTCTAAGAACCATAGAGATATGGCCGGTGTCCAGGAGCCAATCTCCGGGTCGTTCACTACCAGGTACCACCACCGTACTGAACTTCGCGGCTCCGGCAGCATCGTCCAGGATACTAGCACAGTTTAACCACTCCCCACGCGAACCCCTGTAGCCAGGCTGATAGCGATCGATTCCAGAAGCCCAGAGCACAAATCCAATGCAATCGGCTGTGGGAGTTCGACCACCATACGACCAACTAGCACAGTGTTCCGCTTCCGGATTCGCGCCGCCGTTAAACCCCGGTTCAAGACGGTAGCCAATAGGGCGATTGCCCGCATCGCCTGGCCACGTTCCAGGGGGGAGAGGGGGTATTGCCGTAATTTGACTAAGGGCACGGGTTACAGCCTCACTTCGGGTTAGAGTTAAAATCTTACCTCTCATATTATTCAAACTGCTCCAGACGTATTTGACTTCCAATTGTCATCGCAGAGTTCTCCATGGGAACAGGGAACACAATCGGGATTGGTGGGTTCTTCATTGTTAAAAGTGTCTACTAGTTGAGAATCAGATAGCCAGTAGTTTATACTACATGCGGCGATTTTGCAAGGCTCAGATGCAAGACCCCGCTCCTTGGCCTCGTTCAGGGCCATCCAGGGCCAGCGGTGAACACCGATCGGTACGTCGTGTAGGAAGACTACATAATACTGCTCTTTAAAGGCCATTTACATCCTTCTCTCCGTAAGACTCTTTTCTATCGCCGAAAGGCCAAAACCAGGGTCCCTCTGAAAATAGACGGATTCCTAGATTAGGCTCTTTAAAATAGTGCTCGGGTATATCTTGTGCCGCGCCAGCCCATGATACAGGCACTAAATCGACACCCTGTTCCGCAGCATAATCCCGGACCTTCCACCAGCGCACAGGGCTAGGGGGGTCTGTAACTATATCTAACAACCTTTCACCCCACGCCCCACAGGTCCCCCAAACCGGAATCCCCTTAATATTATGATTAATTGCATAGGGCTCGCCCAGGCGCGACTCATCAGGCTGTGCTGGGAAAATGGCAATTTGAACACCCTCATCAGGCTCCATACCAATTGCCATAATGAGTTCCGAGGCGTTCTCAGGCCCGCTAAGTTTAATTGTGTTTGGTAAGATTAAGTTCATATGCCCTTGTAAGCGCCTCTACCGCCTCCTCACGCGTTATTTCCTGAGGAAACACATATATGCCCTTCTCGGTCTCAACGCTCCAGCAGCCCTGGTATAGTTCCAGCGCCTCTAAAAGTTCTGCCAGGGACACTAGCAGTCATCCCAGGTGGCGCCGGAGCCTATGGACACCTGTAATAACGACTTAAGGGGATAGGATGTCATATGGTGCTTAATTAAATCTTTAGCCACTTTCTCATCCTCCAGGCGAAGATCTGGGATGCGGAAGTCAAGCTCGTCGTGTACTTGTCGTTCAAGCTTAAGGCCAACAGCACGTAGCCTCGGGTCGTTAAGGATGTCGACCATGGCAGCTCCGATAATACGAGCGCCACCCTCCTGCATCGGGTAATTCTGAGCGATTCGGTTAGCACGGGCTAGGTCCCACTTATTACCTGTCTTAACAAGTTCCGATAGGTCACACCACGCGCCCCCGAGCCCCGGTATACCAAAATGGGTCTGCACATAATCGCTGATAAACTCCTGATAGCGCGGGATAGCCGGAAGTGCTTCATAAAGAGCATTAACGATCTTTTCGGCGACCTCTTGTCCGATTGGCGCCCCTGAGGCATCCCGTAGAGAAGTAGCAAAGCCATAAGCTGATTTGCCATACATTAGTCCATACCATACTGCTTTAATATCCTGCCGTAGCGCCTGAAGCTCGGGATAATCATCCGATTTAAACGCTGCATCCGGGAAGTCATCCACTCGATGTCCATACCGCTCCCACTTGAGGTACGTACCATACACGCGCTTGGCATTATAGGCATGCAGGTCCGCTCCCGGTACAAGAAGGTCAGCCAATAGGTGGTCATCGAATAACTCTATAAGAACATGAGCGAAGATAACGGCTTCAAGAGCCGTCTCGTCCGCTGCGATAAGTTTGAACCCTGGAGGAGCCACAAACGCTCTGCGTATCCTATAGGGGTCCTTCTTTTTATCAGTAGGAATTTGTAGAATCTCAGGATTTTTACTCGCAAGTCGCCACGTTATAGTGCCCGCGCGGGGGTCGACGTCACTCGCAGGGCCGGATACCGCGTGAACAAAGCCGTCAGGAGCAACGTAGTTAGGGAGTTTCGTAAGGTATTTGATGGCCCCTCGGATCCTGCGTAGACATATGAGCAGGTCAACGCCGCGAGCAATCTCGGGCGAATTGTGGTCCCGGACCCACTCGAGTGCCGTCTCGTCCAGTTTCCTGTCACCAGCCCTAAGATTAACGCGACCCTTCTTCCAGACCGGGCTTGGGTCGCAGTAAAGCTTGTCATGAAATAACTCCACTAGCTGCTTAGGGGACGCCCAGTTGAATTCCGCCCAATTAAGCCCGACTCCCAATCCCTCGCCCCAAGTGCATAAGTCGTTGAGAGTGGCTTGTTCATTGATTTGAGCCTCTTCAGCCTTGTTATTGCAGTACCCAACATCAAGCGCAAAACCGTTTCGCTCCATTTCGATGATGCCATATTCAACCTCATTCATCCGGGCTGCGTCCCAGAGGGCCTTAGAACTTAAAATCACCCGGGCTCCCCAGGACCATCTTAATTCGCACGCCAGTATTCAGATAAGACTGCCGCTCATATTCAAGTAGGGCCTCGCGCAAGGCCGGGTTATCTCCCCACTTAATCACAGCGGGCCTATATGGGCGCTTATTCTTGGGAGCCATGGGACATCTACTTTCTTCCCCTCCATGGTGCGAAGGGCCAGTGTACCGACTCCGTGGGCTAGTACCGCGTCCTGTGCCGCATAGTCTAACGCTGGTTCCCATCGGGGATGATCGGGACCGACTGATTCCAGGGGAATTTCACGGACCACTTGCTTCGGAATCCGGGTTTCCTCCAGCCGCTCAAGACGACGATGGCCCGGGGAAGTGACCCGCTTACGGCAGGGGTTAGCGCCACACTCGCAATAGGAGATTCGCTTGGTTCGGACATTATACTCCGTAATTTCCTCGCTGAAAACTTCTTTAAATTCAGACATCTTTCCAATCCCCAGAAAGTCACGGCCAAGAGCATCCAGGGTAAAACCAGCCCCGCGAGCACGCTCAGGCCAGGCCCAACGAGCCAATGCAAGAGTATTAAGACCGCCCCCCAGGTTAATCCCCATATTACCAAAAGCATGGGCATCAACAGGAAGATTGTGAACAAACTTCGGCGCATTGGAGGTTAACCAATGAATAATTCCTGGTTCCAGGAGCGCTCCAGAGCCCAAGACCGCGGCGTCGCATATTGGAGTTCCACGAGGGGAAATAACCACTGGCCACCTCGGTACGGCCACGCTCCATATGTGAACTCTAGCTCTAGCAACGCACGATTGCTTCCCCACTTGCACACCATAGAATTCGGTATCCAGCCCGGCGGTGAACCCGAGGTCAGCCGTCCGGTTAAGAGCCGCAACCACTTTGGCAATACCCACCGCCTCTCCTGCGTAAAATATGGGGTCATTAGGGTGCAATCTCCCCCCATTCGTTGTAGGTAGGGACCTCTGTTTTAGCTATAAAGCTTATGGCATTGTCTATACAACTAGTACAGACACACCCACGTGACACACCGTATTGATATCGAACAGTTATTCCACAATAAATACAATTCACAGGCTTGGCCCCTCGTAGTGATGCGCTATACGATGATCCCATAATACCTCCCCTTAGGGCTCACCCAGCGCGCCAGTAAAGACTCAGGCGTGTAGTAAAGAAGTAGAGCGTTGTCAGCGCTATCCACAACACTAAATCGACGCCCCAACTTACCCACGCAGGCCACCCAATGGTCACATGCGTCGACACATAGAATAGTAGGCCTTCCATGTTCGGCTATGTTCCACCAGAGTCCGACGATAGCATCATCTCCACTACGCCACTGTACAGGAAGGCCCTTAAGGGGATTATCAGTGCTGGAGATAGACCGGATTGCAGTAATAATTCCAGACGCGCTCGTGCCATCTGGAGTCTGTTTACATAGTCTGATGAGTTCGTCTTCCCCTCGGATGATTCCGAGAGCAGCGAGCCCGTTGTGTAGCGCCGCAGGTCCACAGCTACTCCTATTCTGTTGGAATTTCATTTAGTCCTTGTAGCCACGGAGGGGGTCGAACCCTCACTAATCTGGGTTTAAATCAGATGCCTCTGCCAATTGGGCTACGCGGCCGTTACTTATAAAGCTGTCCACCACAGATAGCATACGGACGGCCCTTATTATCCCTATCAATGGTAACCTGTTCAACATTAAACCGGATATCAGGTCCCACCTTATGGAATGAAACAATGGCGAATCCCTGGATATGTTTCTCGGCATGAGGACCCAGGAACGAGTCCGTGATTGAATCTTCAATATCCCGCATATGGCCAATGGTCCAAGCGCCATGCCTTACCTGTTCGCCGTATTTGTAAGTCGGTAGAGTGCAACTATCGACCCGGTGAGTATGACCATAGAGAGTGTTTTGACCAGGGTAATTTGCCAGAACGGAAGCGGCAGAGTACTTCGCCAGACTGCCACGCAAGCGATGGCCATGACACACCAAAAGAGGCCCAAACTTAAGAGCAGTATGTTCCGCATAGACGTGCCAATCATCAAATAGGTCCCCATAAAGCTCGAACCAGGGGGTGTCAACCAACCCCGGGTAATCGTCCTGTACCCCGGTCCACCAGTGCTCGTGGTTGCCCGTTAGGACACAGAGTCCCCCGGCCCTATCCCTGTTTTCCGTGACGATTTTGACCAGCGCATCCAGGTAAGGACGTGCCGCTCTCTCCTCCGCTTTAATAGTACCCGCCCCAAAACGAAACTTACGCATAGGCCGACCATGACGAGACATACCAGCGGACTCAAAGGTGTCCCCCACTAAGGTTGCGCAATTAACCCCCCGACCCGCGGCCACATTAAGCATTACTTCTAGCGCCGCGTCATCCTGCTTATCAAAATGTATGTCGCCGGGAATTAACATAATGTCCTCATCGCGAGGTATAAGCTCCTTAACTAACAATCTCGGCTTCCGCTTCGTCCGGCTTCAAGGTGTAACCCGTAAAATGTGCTTCTTCGTCATATGTTAGAGGGTCCCCTGCGTCATTAGACACCTCGGCAGCCCAGCGCCAGCCCGTATTAGGCTCCACAGTTACGGCAATGTCGTCCCAGATAGCTGCGCATTTAAAGTCCTTTTTATTTGTGACAGGCAGTATAGACCCCACGTGCTCGCGGCACCAGTTTTGAATTGCCACCGTATCCTCACCAACGCGAGGATTGTTTTCAGCGGCACGCGCAGTGAAAATTCGTACCTCTCGTCCGTCCCTAATCCACCTCTTGACGCGTTCGACCATGGCAGGAATTGGGGCTCCAAGCGAAGGCCCATTAGTAGGCCAATCCTTGTAGGTTGCAAGGGTTCGGTCAAAGTCGACAAGAATATACCCCTCCTTAAATTTTCGGGTATGCGCTTCGTGACTAAAAGTCATTACTTATCCTTCTTTTCTAGAACGTAAATCCAGCGATTAAGGTAAAACGCGGCCTTCTTAAGGTCCTCTACCAATTTCCCGGGTCCCCCTTTGCGTCCTGCCCGAGCAATGTACTTAACAACCTGCGCCGCATAGAACCCCAAAGACCATCCCTCAATAACATGAAGTGGCTCCGGGCTTAACTCAGAGTAGTGTCGAGGTTGAATAGGGTCGTCCTCTTTGGCTAAACCCCGCGGCCAGCCCTCTTGAAAATCTAACTCTTCTTGACTAGGATGGCCCATCGCGGCAGGTCCTCTCGTGTATGGACTAAACTAACCCCTGACCCATATTTAGCCTCTGCCCAAGCCAGAGCAGAGGGTAGGTCATTAAAGTGGCGCCCACGGCCAGTAAAGGCTCCAAGGGGGCCAGATACCACAAAATCCCCGGGACCACGGTCACTATAAGCGATAGCAATAGGGAGTCCATCAGTACTTGGACCCTCCAGCGCCTGATGTTGCAATTCAGTTTGCTCCATAGGGTGTAATTTGTCAATCCAGCTACGGTCGAGTCGCTTAGCCATCGGTCACTGTTTTCTGGGGATATCCCGGATAGTTGCCGTTGGTCCATCATACTCGAACGTGAGGTCTTTTTCATCACCGAAGTTAACCTTTCCAAAGATTATTTTCATCCGATTATCCCGGATATTCTTGGCGCCTAGTTTTAGTGCTATCCGGTTAGGACGCCAAATGTAGGCCAGCTCCTTAGCACGTTCTCCCAAAGACTTTGCCCAAGATACATCTGATAGGCCACCAGGGCAGAAGCCAGACACATCAATAGCGTCAGGGTCACGAAACTTAGCCCGCTCAAATATCCGATAGCCTCGTTCCTCAACCGTACGGGTAACCTGGGAGAATATGACGATTGCACAATTCTTGCGCTGGGCAAGCTCGTTAGCTTTCCAGGCAAACTTGGCGATAGTTCGCTCCATTGTGGTGTCGTCATCCTCTGGGAAGGCCTGCGCGTAGTCGACCAATATAAGGTCTGCATTGCTGGTTTCCATGAGCGTAAAGCACCGCTCGGTATCGAGGAGTCCAACATGATGTTGAATTCGGCCCGAAGTATCTGACAACTCGTGCATGGCGGCTTCAAGTTGGGCAAGCATTGCATCGTCAATTTCCAGCCTTCCTAGCGTCTTATTATTAACGCCCGTAACTTGGCTAAACGCCCGGTCGGCCGTCTTATCTTCTGGGTCCTCAAAATCAATCATGCAGACTGTGTTCAAATCGGCCGCAGCGCCACGTGCGAGCTGTAGCTTAACAATACTTTTACCCTCTCCAGTGGCACCGCCGATGACCGTGAGAATACCGCGTAGAATTCCTCCATTTGCATCCCAAGATTTAAGGCCCGTAGACACATAAGGGATAACCACCTCGCCCGCTGCACGTCTTCGTAACGCATCCTTAATTCCTGCTAGCCGCTTATTAAGGGTGTCGGCTAGTGTTGTCATTAACCCTACTTATGGTGCTATTTCCCCATATTCGTTGAATACCGGCTCCGGTTCGGCAATAACTGCCCATATATCTTGTACAGTGGCCCCTGTGTCTATTCTACACCATCCGGAGGTTGTCACACCCAGTTTCACGTTGGTCCCTTCCATCCTCTTAAGCCACGATTCAGCTTGAGCCTTTCCGTTTTGTCCGTAGCCACAGCCCGCGTGTTTAGGTAGGTTTTTAACCCTAGATCCCTTGGGATACATTACTAGGCGAAGTTTATAATACGGAACCACTGGATATTCAGTCATCGTCATCCCTTCCTGTTCGGACTTTGCTTCCCGTCGAATCTTGCTCCAATCCAAGGTCTTTAAATCGTAGCGCATCCCGGATGAGCCATTCAATGGATATTTGGCTACCGCCTTTAGCGATTCTTGCAGCTCCTTTACTTGCTGCGCGTAATTCGGCCTCTCCAAACCCGAGGTCTTTAATTCGGTTGACATGACGTATTATCCACCCTATCGCGGGCTTATCCGGGATGACCAGCCTGGAACCCAGCTCCTCTCGGAATATTTCCACGATGCGCTTATAGGAAAGGCCGGGGACACCTGAGTCTAGCTTAGTTCGGGCCATCTTGATAAGACCCATAAGCTCATTACAGATATCCCCGGCAGTAACGGGGTCCCACCTATTAATGCGGCGCTCCAGGTCAGCTGAAATGCCAACCTTAATCACGAACTACTCAAACGTGGGGCGGCTAGGGGCCTGCTCTGCTACCCGGTCCCGAAGAGCCGTGAACGAGTTAATGGTGGCGTCATAGATCTTACCTCGCATAGAGCCGTCGTCCTGCTTCTTAAACCGAAGTTTACCCTGAATCTGGAGTTCGTCCCCCTTCAAGTAGGCCTTAGCCCGGTCAGATTGGAACTTGGCCACCCGGGCGTCAACCCACATAGACTCTGTACTCTCAATCCGCGAATTATCACAGAAGGTGAGCACAACATCATCGCCTCCGTCGTCACGCTTAAAGACCTTTGCGTCTTGGGCCAGGCGAACCAGGTAAATGGTGGTAGCAAACGTATCGTACTTCTTACCAGTGTAGTTCTCAGTCATAGTATCTCCTATTGGTTAATCTTCGGACAGGCAGTGCGTGAGGGGCAGAATCGACAGTGTTCCCCTACACATAATTCAGCTTCGTTAATTGTGCCGGTTTTATATAGGTCGCGGCCAGCCAAAATCTCTTCTCTTAGTTTCTGTAGTTTTACCAAAAAGGTACCAAGGTAATCCTCAGATAATGAGGACCCATGTCGGAGGGGTAATCGAGCAATTGGATACTTTGGCCAGTGGGCAATTGTACTACGGCCAGCCTGTATTTTTCCGTATCTATAAACGGAATACATAAGCGCATAACACGATTGCTGAGCCTCGGCCTGCTTCCAGTGTGCATTTCGCCCCGTCTTTACATCGTCAACCCAGTAGGTGTCAAGAATATCTTTAACCCAGTCTAGAGTTCCCGTAACCCACTCATTATCAAAAGCGTCCTTCCACGCCGACTTATGGGCCTTGAGTGAATTGCCAGGTGGTAATGGGCGCGGGGCAACATAACGCCTTGCCTCACCCGTAACCAGGTTGTAAGCCAGAGCAACTTCATGCTCGCCACCGGGCCAGAACTCCTCGCGTTTGAGGCCAGATTTAATGACCCGCTTGGCGATTTCCTTACCATCTGAACCCTCAGGGTAAATTCCCGTTTCAACCCAGTCATGAACCTTGGTACCCCAGGACGCGGCAATCCCCTCTACGTCAACCCCCCTGGGCAGTATGGCACTCCCGGGGCACGCAAAGAGCCGGTCCAATTCAGAAGCCCTAAAGATTGGCATTTTTCTTTAAACTCTCCCACACGATACTTAGCGCAAGCAAATCTTCCGAGTCAAGCCCCAAATCAGCCTGGATGGCCGCCCCCACCGCCTTAAGTTGGGCAACGTCGGGTGCAGCTCGGAGTGCCGCTTCATAGTCCGCCCTGGTTGCTTGTGCTGCCTTAGGAGCGCTTTTTTCTACACCCCCCTTATCGGCCTGGGCCATCTCCTCGGCCCCGTACAGGCCACCTAGAAGCCCCGGGAAGGCCTTGCGCCAGGCCAACATCTCGGCGCACTTGGCAGACATGGTGCTGGGGAACTTGTCCCACATATCGCTTGCGCGGTAGTCCTTGAACTTGGCTACCCCATAGGTTGTAATGCCCGACTTATGCTTAATACCCACCTTAGCCGCGTAGATAGGACCATCGGGCGGGATATCGCTCCAAGTCCCAGCGGGACCTATAACCCAGAATGGCCCTTCTTGCCCGCCATAGTCCGGGTCCTGGGAACCTATCAACCGGAAGCCGTCTATCGAAAGCGTTACCATCCACTTCCCACCCCGATTCATAAGATAGGCGTGCCTCAACTTCCAGTCTATCCCAGTCTTCCTGCATGTATCCTCCAGCAAGGCCACAGCAAAATCGGGCGGAGTGCCCATCTTAGCGGGCAACATGTTCTTTAAAATTTCCAAATCGGTCTTGTTCACAGAGTTCCTTGGCGTTTCAAGTGTTCAGACCAGGCGCGTTGGGCCAGGATCCTACGCTTATATGGCCCCACATAGTGTGCGGAGTCAAGCGTATAATACCATCGGTGGTCATTCAACCCAACAGCAAATTGGCCTTGTGGCCCTACATGAAAGGCGACCTTGGAACTTAGCTGCTTCTGTTTAAATACCTGTGTCATGGCGCAATTTCTCCCCATTCGTTAAATTTCGGCCCAAAAACGCGGTCATAAACATCGCGAGGCGGAATGAACCAAATCGTGTGGCGCATAACACCACCTCGGACATAGTCTTCCTTAATCCAAGACCCATCTCCGTTTTTGGCATATGGCCTCAAGAGGGCTTGCTTAGCCGATAGCTTTCCCTCTCCATCCTCCCCGGGGCCAGCCTCATCATAATCAATCCAGCCACCCCAACACCCCAGCTCCTCGTATTCGGGCCTCCAGGGGGCTCCCATTTTCAAGCACGCTAACGTATTCGTTTTCATATTGCACTCTCCACGAACAACGTGTTAAGGGGGGTAGGGGGGATGGGTTGAGATTGGGATTTAGGAGTCACCTGGGAGTCAAGCTTCACGGAGCAATCTCCCCGTACTCGTTAAACTGAGGGCCAAGGTCCTCGCAGATAATCCATAATGGCTTGGTTTCCAAGTAGGGTGACTTGTCCGTCCAGGAGTAGTAGCCGGCCCTATTAGGTGCCGCCATGCCACCAATCAAATCACCATGAGCACACTGTAATTGTGAGCGAGTGGGCGGTTCGCCATAACTTAGTCGTACATACACCTGGTTAATAGTGTCCCCATAGACAAGCTTCCGCGCCATAACTTTTCTGGTACTCATGGGCTTATTTCTCCGTATTCATTATGTGTTGGCCTAACAAGCTTTAGCTTTGTTTTAGCGTATCTGTCTATTTTGGTTGTTCTAGTCCTACTGCGTATACCAGATGGACCAGTAACGGGCCTTTTTATTGCCCCCTCTAAGCTCTCCGCATCTGTGGTGCGTTGAAAGCCGTAGGGAAATGGACCCGCTATTACGCAATACCGTCCCTTTGTGTCTACCCAGAGAATCTCCCTGGATATTGTACCGTCAGCGGCTACACGCGGTTCGTTTTCTATTTCGTCTATATACATGTCTGTTAGTATACTCACGGCTTCCTCTTTTTCAGGTAGCGGTCAACTACACTAGGCGGTCCAGGACATGGCTTACGACCTTCGTGTTCCTGGGAGCTAAATAGCATAAGCATCTTCCCCCCACAGACCGGGCATGTATGTGGATACTCAGGGATGAATTTCTGGGCGGGCTTGTTAGCATAATTGCCCGGCTTTAGGACTATTGTTGGCTTAGGTCCGCTTTGTAAGTGGGGCAGATCGGATATGCGCACCTTAACGAACTTGTGTATCGAGCCGGGGCCTACGGGGGTGGTCAATCCCGGGTCCCAGGGGGCATTCTGTGCGTCCTGTTCATCGTCGCGCGTCTTGCTCCGGGCAACTCCAGGCGGCAAATCCTTGGCTTCTATAACACCCCACAGTCCATCAGGTGACGTCCAAAGTATACTCACAACTAAACCTCCGTGCCCGGCCCGATGACCCGGCAGATTGAGCGCTCTGGTATCCCATCCCAGCGCTTCCGGCCCACCTCATAGGCCTCGTAGAGATTCGGGGTGCCCCCCTTTAGGAAGCCCAGACGCCTCTTCTCGTGGGATTGGAGCGTCAGACCCATTGTCAGGCGCTCAATTGCATCCCGGCGCCCCAAGATTACCTCACGAGGTAGGCCTAATTCACAATATACGTACCACTCGGTCATGGGCTGTTTCTCCTATTATGGCGCAATTTCACCGTATTCATTAAACTGCGGGACAAGTTCGGCTCGTATAATCCATTGTGAATTTACGACACATTCAGAAGGTCTCCACGCATAGTAGCCGGAACCATCCTGTTTACCGCGGTCTATATCCTGTTGTGCGTACTTAATAGAGTCCCTGACCGGCTTTTCGTTCTTATTACTACTCCAGACGACGTAAGGCACAGGGATTAAGCTGCCTACTTCTACCCAAACGGGCACTGCATTCATGGTGCTACTCCTCCGTTGTCATTAAAGGGCAACATGTATTCCGAGGCGCCAGGGATATGGTAGGAAATATCCGGCCCGTAAGGGAGATTGTGCCCCTTACGTTCCGTTACCTCTTCTAGGAATGAGATATCGGGGCAGGTAAATTCCTCTTTCTCAAGGACTTCTTGTGTTTCCGTCACGTCAAGCACCTTCTCCATCTTGACGCCTAATTCGGGTCCGTCGTTTAGGTACGAGTCGTAGATGTCCGAAAGCTCCTGGATGGCCAGTACGGTAATTTCCTTCTGCTCGAACATGGGAAGAAGGCGGCACTCGACCGTTTTGTATTTGGAATAGGCCACGAAATTGAGCTGTGTATACTTGTCTTCGTGATTTTCTAGCTGGGTAGCCGGTTTAAACTCGGCCTTACAATAATTCTGCCCGGTAACCCGTTCATGATACCGATTCCAGAACCAGGTGCGCTCCTTTTTGGTCATCTTCCCCTCGTTAGCCTCCCCCCAGGCAAGCCAGCGAGCCCGGAAATACTTCCAAAATTTCTCGGAGGTAAGCATAGAGGTATCAAGGGGGCTAAAGGAGGTATGAATATGAAGCCCGGCCGTCTCATTGGTATATTGAGGGTGCATGGTTTCTACATCCTCCAGCAGGGATTCTAGGCTAGTATGGGGCTTGGTGTTAATTTCACCGATTGCGCCCGACATACCCCGGACCGAGGAGTCCGTCTTACCCTTGGCACCAGTACATTTGGTGGCTACTTTATGGTAGTCATCATCCCAGCCACCCTCTAGTTCCACGCCCATCTTTAGCCACTTACGTGTTGCAGGTCTCGCCATAACGCTCCTCAGGGGGCTTATAGGTGCCACCCACTAGCTTCGGGAAACTATACGTATGTATCTGCTTGCCCCCCGAATACCAGTCAGGCAAGTGATAGAACATGAGTAGTGTTTTAAACGTCTCGGGCCACTTCCGCTTATCAATACCCTCATAGGGGTAATAAATGTAAGGGTCGGCTTTGGTGTGGACGAACGTCTTATTCATGCAGTCGTAAGTCTTAGCATGCCATGTTCGGCAGGTATCACAAAACTTAGGACCCCACGTATCGTTGTCATATGTACGGCCACCTGGAAACCCGTAGTTATCACAGCGCCAGCATGACTTAGTGTACCAGACATTATGCTGGGAACACTGCTGTAGGGTCGCGTTCATGGTTATTCTACCTTATTCATTACCCACGCCATACGGAACGGCCGGGTGTTAGTGATAATATCCGCGCATCCTTCCATGAACATCTTGCCCCACTTACGGAGCTGGTCTTGGGCTACGGGCGTCTCGACCTTGAAGTCAAGCGTATAACCCTCTTCTAGTGCCTCTGGATTACACAGCAGAATCGCACGGGGCTGTGTTGCAAAATCAAAGGAGACGTCTCCTACGAAATTCCGTGTGGCCTTGGCAATAGCAGGACGGGTAATGACCATCTTGGGGTTTGCCGCCAATTCTTTTAGAATGGGTTTGTAGATGGCCGCATAAGACTCCTTTTGGTAATTGCCCGGGGTCATATTGCGTACCACCGAGGCTACCAACGGCGCCTTAATATAGATGCGGAGACTCTGGCCCTCTGGGGGGCGTGAAATCTCCAGGGTAACCTGAGTCTTAAGGTCCTCACGGGCCTTCAGGATTTCAGGTGGGGGCAGTGCAATTTCAGTCATTTTCTTTCTCCTGTATTTTCTTTTCATAAGGCTCCGGACTCATGGGGCAATTTCTCCCCACTCATTACTTGTTGGCAATAGATAGGGTTCGATTTGGTCGGCGGAAATCCACGCGACAACGTCGTCGGTACCAGGCGCCCGTATAGCGCCACCCGTTGCTGCCTCCCAAGGAAGCGATTGATCCGTAACTGAGGATATCCTTTGGTATCCCGTAGTCCAGAACGTTCCAAATTCCCGAAACATCTCCGGGGGAATATTACTGGCATGTATTAAATACCCGGGTTTCCCCGTTTGGGACGGCCGGCTACATACCAAATCGCGCGATATCAACATGTGGCTCCTTATATTTAAGGCGCAATTTCTGTATCGTCTTGAGTAACAAGGGCAACAACGGGTCCCGGAGTCGCTCCACTCGAACCTTCCTCGCCGCTACTATGTTCAGCAGTAACGTCGACCACATCTCTAATTGCCTGGTCATACTTAAACCATCGCTTAGTTTTATGGTCCTGCCAGTGCGCCCCCGCGTATTGTTGTGACCGGCGTTCCTTTTCCGCTCGCTTGGCTTCCTTGCCCTTTCCACCTTTGCCATTTTTATCCCTATCTTTGGCCTGTTGCTTGGCCAGCTCCTCTTGGAATTCCTTATCGTCATCTAGCCACCCGGCCCAACTACGATATCCCGAGTAACCGCCGCGCTTAACTGTGCAGTTCTCCCAGTTCTTATTGGAGACAAACAGTCCTTCGCGTAGTTCCGTCCAGTCGCCTAGGCGCACTATGGTCTCGTCGGCATCTAGGACAGCCACACGCCCCCCTAATGCCTGGAGCCAGTCAATATCTTGAGAGGCTAGAAATGCGGCCAGGCGCGAATCAGACCAGGGGCCTTTGTCGGGCAACAATCCCTCTTCGTCTAGGAGCTTATGGATTTCACTCCAGCGGTTCCAGTGCCCATTGTGGATCATCATCCTATTAGTAGAGCCCTCTGGCATACAAATGCTCTGGGGGGATATATCAAAGGGGTGGCACAGTTCCGTCTTGGTACCCCCGGCTGTGGCCAGTCGGAAATGTACCAGGCGCGGGAAATCGCTCCAATACTGAAGTCGGTCCAATACTTCCTGAGGGTCGACTTTGGTAGTCTTCCACCAGGAGACGGACTTGTCATACGCCCAGGCCATACCGAATCCATCGGCATTAGCCCTGTCCATATGAATAATCTCCTCCAGCGTTAGATTAGTGCCGGGGAGCAGGGTAATTGCAACACACATTCTGTTCCTGCTTTCTTTGACGCTTAGGGAGATATCTCGCCCCATTCATTAGTAGAGGGCGATTCCTGTATAAGTTCATAATCTCGGGGGTTATTACCCGTTTGCTTACTACGAGCTAATCGCCACTGTTCGGCAGCTTCTCTAGTAGAAAACAGGCCGTTACTAGGCCAACCGGGGGTAGATTCGGGCCGTTTCATCCCATTAATCTTACCTATTATATGGGATGTGGTGTAGTGAACGCTCCACATTAGGATTCACCCCCGTATTCGTACCAGTGAGGGTCCGTAAAATCGTCATACGGTGTAGAATAAATCACAACTTACCGCCCCCTGAAATAGTCGCAAAGGCCATACCCCAGTTTTTACCGGGGCCATCGCTGTGCCCAATCCAGTGCTTAAAACTCCAATTGCGCTCAAAATCTTCGGGGTCCTTAATGATTGAGTCGGCGCCATTCAAGAATACACTATAGGCCGTCTCCGGATTAGTCAGCGCAAACGGCCGCACCGCACGGAATAAGGCCATAAAGGCGGACTTGTTATCCACGAGTATTTTGCGCGCACGAGGGACATCGGATTTGAGAATAACGTCCACAATTTCTTCTTGGGGGACATCTAATACATTGATATCCAGACACCCGTAGTTGTAGGCCATGCGCGCTGTCTCGTACACCATATGAGTAATAACCGGGTGCATAAGCCAGGCGTTTGATAGGGTTCGGTATTCTAGGCCATGCGCTGGGGTTCGGTACTCACCAGGCAACCCATAATATTGGCGCCTCACCGGGTTATCAAAAGAGGCAAACAGGGAAACACACGGTAGGGCCAGCATTGCATCCAGGCCCTTAACGCCCTGTATAATGCGGTCCGGTTGTGTTTTAATTTTGTCTACCCCGTTGTAAAGTCCAGGGAACCCAAAGTGAATATGGCCCCCGGTAAATCGATAGGGTACGGCAATCCCGGGCAATTTATTACCCTCAAGTCCGTATGCATTTTTAGATGGCATGCATCCAAAATCTACATACTTAGGGTCCGAGGTATCTAGCAACTCTTGGTCAACCGGCAACACATTCTGAATGGTGAGCTTAGCGTATTTGTCATGTTCCAAGGCCGCTTTATGAATCAATTTCAGTCCTGCCTGGATGTTGTCGACAAAGAAGGCCAGGCAACTATGAGGCAAGGTATCAAACTCCGCCTGAAACCCATCCCAATACGCGTGAGTGACACCTGTGTTAGGCTGGGAACCATTTTTGGTTGGTTTAGACTTAGACCCCAGAAAATGCCAGGCGGGTAGTATCTGCCCGTCCATTACTACGAAAATCTCGGGGTCGGCGCCTATCTGAGGCTTGTAGTATCCCAATTTGGCGGTGAAATTGGTTTTCAAATATACGTTTAACTCCGCTTTTAGTGCGGCGGCTCGGCGTCCGGACAACACATTAAGCTGTGTGTCTAGGGGTAGGTCCAGGCGCTTTGTTATAAAGCCCTTGGTTGCATCTAGAACCTCAGTGTTGTAGTTATCACGCTTATATGATGCAATACCGCTGTTAATTACCATCAAGCGGGGGATTTTGTCTGCCCCGGCTTTATCCGTAACGCGCTGGGCTAGAACGGCAGAATTAATGCCTCTATCCCGAAGATCTTTGAGCGTAACTATATCGCCCCGATACAGCTTATACGGCTCTCTGGGCTCATCTACATCTGCCATATCACTCCTTGCCAGTGTAATTTCACCTACAAGACCGTTCTCTCACTACGGCCTACTAGACGCGACTACTTGGAATTACTCGGCAGTGTCAGCAGCCGTTGCATCCTTCCACTCGCCGGGGGGTTCCGCCTCGGTGTACTGTACGGTGCCAGCCAGGATTTCCGCCACGTAGAACTTTGCCCCCTTGGAACCCGCGGCCAGGATATCCGCGAAGGCCATCGCCGTCTCCTTCTTCAGGAAAGAGGGGGACTTGTCGCTCTGCAAATCAGGGAGGTGAACCCCATGACACGAGGGCGACTGGACTTGGTTGGCCGAATTGAGAACGAGAAAGCGCTTGGTAACATTCATGGGTAACTCCGGGGTCAGACTGACGGAATGCCAGCCTCCTATTTAACCGATAGGTCGGGGTGGCGCCCCTAGGGATTGAACCTAGGACCTTCTCCGTGTAAGGGAGTTGCTCTGCCGCTGAGCTAGGGTGCCTATCTAAGATTACGCCCCATTATATAAATGGGATTACCGGGGTCACTAGCTGTATTGGCCAACTTAACCCACCCATGCTTACGAAGCACTTTAAGCTGGGGTTCGTTGTCCCTCCGTACCGTACATAGCGCGTAAGAGTAACCTTCGTAAACCCATCGGGTTAGTCTTGCTACATGCGCCGCTGTACCGTGTCCCTTACCCCGGAATTCTTCAAGAATTGCAACATTATGAGACACAACTATCCCACTGCCGCAATCGTCTCCATCTCCAGCTGGGAAACGCGTTTGGTCTTCCCAGCCAATTTCGGTACCGTCTGGTAACAATATTTTACGCATCAGATACCTTTGGTTTATTCTTAGAGCCTTTAGGTCGGCCCCTGACTCTAAATCTGGCCTTCATGAGACTAAGCTGCAAGTTAAGCTCGTTAATGGCCTGATTAAGCTGAGCCGCCTTACCCATTGCACCCCACATCTGGCACCATTCAATCCACCAGATGGTTTGGGTGTACTCGCGTTTAAGTGACGTTAGGTCGGTCATGTTTCCTTTATGGGGATATCTCGCCCCACTCGTTATTGGGGGGCTGTAAGTATCGCTCTCGTAAAATTTTCGGACAGTGTACTAAGATGTCTGAAGTAGCAATGTAGGTGTCGTTATCCTGGCGCTTAACCCCATTCCAATAAGTGACCCACCCAAAGGGCGAATTACTCGAGCCGAGGGGCTCGGTCAGGGGAGCCATAAGTATTGCTGTCGGATAAAGCCAAGCATTCCACATTGATACTTCAACTGGAACTACTTCGCCCTTTTCAAATATAAGAGCACACGGGTACTCGGATTGTTTAGGCATTAGTCGTAATACCCCAGAGCCCGAAGCAGCCTAGCCCAGCGCGCACGTTCCTTGATGAGACGGATGATATCTTGGTTTGACATATTATTCCTTACCCACTAACGCGTAAGTAACAAGCTGGGGCCAGTACATAGTGAAAACGGACCAGCGATGTTGAAAATCAACTTGTGATGCAAAGCCAGCATTTATTAAACTAAGACAGTAAGCGTCTTTATAAAGAAGATTCCATAAGTAGGAGTCTAGAAATCCATGCATTAGTGCTCCTGCGGGGTCTCGAACCCCGACTCACTCGCTTATAAGGCAAGCGTTTTAACCAGTTAAACTACAGGAGCCCTTACAAAGAGAGGCCCATTTAGTGAGCCTATAAGCTTTGGCTAGCAGAAGCCAACCATAGGAAAATCGAATCCACTGGTTTCGCTCGGTAATCCGGCCCATGGGAGAGTGTCCCTTCTGTCCTGGAATGGGTCATACATTCCAATTACCCACGCCATAGAGCGAAGATAGATAATTGGCGGGTCAGTGTTCTCTTGGAATCTAGTCCAGGGGCGTCGGAGATTAAGCACGGGACCCCTTTCGTCGCGGACCCTGACAGTGCGCGGTAAGGTGAATGTAGGTGTGGGTAAGGGGCACAATCTGGTAGCAGATACAGCACCTACCCGACCTACGTTCCTCACCAATGGCCTTCAGCCGCTGCGCCATCTCCTGGTCCTTAGTTCTATCACCGGCCATGTTAATCCTTTCTAAATGTCAAAAAGAAGTCGTGAATTGCTCGGCCCCAACGTCGCGCGTTTATGGCGGGTGGCCCGAAAGGCGTCACTGAAACCTGAGGCAGAAGCATATAGGAGCAAAGCTTGATACTCCTCATTAGTCAGCCACGCGGTATCCACTAGCTCGGTCCCATGATACCAGGCGACTTCCCAGAGTATTTGTCCTGTATCAAGTATGCGCAGGGGTTCGCGGTTTATCGCGTCGTATTTGCGCACCAAAGGCCCCACTTATACTTATCATAAGATGCACACCACCCCATTAATGGCCATCCTACACAAAAGGCCGACCATTTAAGAGTCTGACACTCTTGTTCTAGGGATTGGCCATACCAATCGGGATAGTTAGAAACGCCAATCCAGGTCATTCTCTCCCCACTAAGGCGTAAATGGCCAATGAGGGCCAATACATGGTAAACACGGACCAACTGGCCTGAACATCCATCCAGGCCATATCTGAGTGGTACCAATTCATTCGCTGATTTACCCCTTCTAGTCCCATTATGCGGGATAGTACGGGATTAGTCGCGATCATCCAATATTCTTCTTTACCTGAAGAACTTGAAAGTGTTTTATCAAAGAATTGCTGAAGAAACCTCATTCCAACCCCTCGGGCCATTCAAAGCCTAAGTAATCGGCCCACCCGTTACCCTTACCCACCACGATATGCTCGCGCAGGGCGAGATAAAGGGACAGGAAATCGAGCCGCTCTCCACGGAACCGCACTAGTGCCTCCGAGCGCTACGCCCGGCCATAATGTAGACAATCGCAGAGACGATGATGATGAGAACCGACATAGTAGCTCCTTGGTTGGATTTGGTACTGAAGCGCCTAGGCCCTCGTTGGAGGTAGCTGGCGCTAGTTTAAGCGTTGCCTAACAGTAAGTCAGCTCGGGCCTTCGGGACCCAAAACCCGCGCTTTAGTTCAATAGTAGACTCGCTAGGGAATTAGACCCCGGACAACTAGACCCTATTTCTCACGCTTGCGCAGGTCATACAGGGTCTTGCACGGAACCGAAGACTCCTCGATATCCGCCTCGGTCACGTCGAGGAACTTGATTCGCGTGACCCCGTATTGAGTCACAACTTCAAAGGGCCTACCAGTAGCTTCGGCCTGCTTGATTGCAACTTCCAAGTTATCCGGCTTGCGCGCGAAACACTCGCACTTGCCGTGGCACCTGCACGCCGAGTATGCCCGTGCGCCCTTCTTACGAGATAGGGCATAAACGGCCCACTCGACATCGGTCATCATCTCACCGTTGGGGCGTTTGCGTTTGGCCGTCATATCCATGAACTTGGCCCCGGGTTTGACCTTGTGAGCCTTGAACGCGGGGTCTCGGGCGAATAACTCGCCCTTTGTGACGATGTCCCACTGTGATTTAGCCATCGTGCAACCTTTCTGCCGTTCGCAGGGCACGGATAATTGCCCCGATATGCTCGGCGTCTACTGCCGTCCACATCATAGCAACGAGTCGGCGCCGGATTTCGACGTTCGCGTAGTAGTGGCGCTTACGCATCGAAGCCCACAACTTCCCACGGCATCTCCATCGCAGCCCAGAGCGGCGCCATGAAGAACACGCGCTCCAGGGTCATTTTGTGCAGGTAGCCATTGATTGAAACGGTCATGTTACCCTCCGATAAGCCCACAAACACGCGCTGCATAATGAATATGCTCAATATGATTGAGCGTATTCGCATTGCGGCGGAGTATCATACGGTTGGTTCAGCGTATGTGGCACGTCATGCCTATCTTGACTTGTCAACCCAAGACAGGGGCTACGTCCTACGTTTCTCCGTGGTTTGTGAGCTTGTCGGAAGGCCCCAAACCGGGAATAGGGTCTTTCAACCCGTCCGGTCTAGGGTGTAGGCTAGTACAATTGCACTAGCTGTTACGGTCTGTCCTCCTTCCGCGCGGTAGACTCAGGTAATAGCCAATTCCCTACAATACGCATCCTTCGGTTCACTACCTCGCTTACACGTTTCACGCGGGCGTGTCAGTCTGTTTACAAGCAGACCCCAAACCCGCGCTTAGACTAGTCAGGGAGTTACAGCTTGTTAGCCTGCCCCGACTGTTGACCACTCCTGCTAACATCAGCTCCCTAGGTGTGATTTCACAGCCTATTTCGCCTACTGTTAGTTGGCTCGGATTCCAAAGAACCCCGCCTCACTCAGTGTGTAGCGTCTATCTCAGACCTTACGGTCCTCGACTTAGTGTAACGTAGCGCCGAGCTACTGGACTTGCATGCCAGGAACTAGAGACCCTTGCGTTACCGCTAGTGCCACGCGTTGTTACCCGCACGGCAATCGTTAAACCATGACCCTGGCTACATGAATCAAGGCGACTAACCTCAAGACACTGCCAAATTCGCTTTGGGCTGATAACCTGCACCTTTCGAGAGCTAGACGGGGTCTCGTATCCAGCCTATCTGTATCTGACACGTTGCCAGACTCAAGGCGTTTCACTACGCTTCCGTCGGTTCGCTCGTTACTCGCGCAAGCCGATTCGTGATAGCCCTCCTTAGTTAACCGCTTCTCTGCGGCTCGGTCGGGGGCGACTAGGGCCTCTCTGGGAGGGACTTGCGTCCTGCCAGCGGTTGACCTACACTAAGATTTAACTGGCCCTAACCAGGCGGAAATCCGCATTTGTGAGGCGCATTAAGCCGCGCTAGCTCTCGCGATGGGGTACAGAAGGGGTATTAGCCCACGGCCCGTAAAGGCTCCGGCGCGGTTTAAGCCGCCCGTCCAACCCATCACGCCCACGAGAAGTAGTAGTGCAGGGTCGGTGCCAGGTTGTAAGTACCTGGAATCACGTGGCGTAACGCGGCGAGTCTAGGACATGCGTGTCATAGTGCCAAGTGCTCGAGATTGCTCACTAAGTTAGACGAGAGGTCAAGTACTTAGCTTGGGGGTAGCAGGCCCTATGACACAAATGCCAGTGTAGTAAATGCAGACAATGATCTCGAGCACATAGCCACTGTCACATTCTGACTGTTAGAACACCCAATTGTCAGATATAAGATGTTAGGAGCTGTTAGTTGACTGAACGAGTGTTCAGGTGCTCTTGGGATCAGGTAGGGTAGGTTTCCCCCTTTTGGGATTTCGGGCGGGGCGAAGTGATACACCTACATTTTCCCACATTTTAGGGACGCAAGGCCAAATTCAAGGGTTACGCGGGGCTTAATACACCAGGATTACAGAGTAATTTGAGGCAGATGGGTAGGGTCATGTTCTCATAAAGCCTCCTCCCCGAAGCGAAAATGCGTTTGAGCGAGGGTATTGTTACAATTTTCAGGTCGATTAAGCTTGACAAGGGGTGTAATTTCATGTATTCTACGCGTGGTCCCTGTGAGATGAGAGAGTAGCTTCGCTAAGTTCGCAAGCCAGACCTTGCTCACTAGACGTAATAAAGAGCAAATTGAGAACCCCTAGGATCCACCAGAGTTCGGAATTCGAGATTTTGGTGAGGGGTTTGCCTCCGGGTTTAGACTGTCACATGCCTTACGTTCCGAATACTGTATCTAGAGAGCCGGACGAACTCCGTGCCACGGCCATCAAGGAGCACAAGAAAATGGTTGTGCGCCTCCAGGATGAGCTGGACTCTCTGATTAAAATCTTCTCCCATATGCGAGAGTCCTTTGAGGCGGAAATGATGGACGGTATGGGGTACAAGAAGATAGGCACCACCCAGACCTTGCTTAATAAGGCAAAGGAACTGGCCCTCCTAATGACCACGGTAGTCAACGCAAAGATTCGCTTCGACAAGGCCCATAAGACATTGGCCGAGTCCATGACCCCAGACGAAGAGCTTAAGGCCTGCGGGGATTATATCCGAGCCCTTGACGCTCCTGTGAGGCAACAGTGGTTAAGAAATCTGAGGGACTGGATGAGCAGGCGCGGAGAGTCGCATCCAACTACTTAGTCGACCGGCCGAGGAGTCCGACCTCTCCTACATTTACGACACGTGGCTCAACTCCTGGCGAGGGTCTCCCTATGCTGGTGTGGTTCCTAATCATCTTTACTACGATGTGCAGCGTTCCACTATTGCTGGGTTACTCGGGCGTGGGGCACTTGTACGGGTGGCACATTTTGGTAACCTACCTGATCTGATCCAGGGCTGGATCTGTTTTGAGGAGCAGGCTGGGCGTCCTATCCTACACTATATTTATTCGCGGGATCCCTATATCCTGCCCACTATTTCGGAGCATTTCAAGAACTCGGTACTTGGTAATAAGGGTTTAGTTACTCACATGCAGGTTAATCCTGCATTTAAGGGTTGGAAACATTGTCCCGAGATAGCACGCCGCAAGTCCCTTTAGAGGCCCCCAAGGACCGTCGGTTACCCCTGAAGGTTGTTGTCTTTCAGCATGCGGTGCCCGTTCCTGGTATGAAGTCGATGGCCACTAACGTAGAAACGGGTGGCATGCGAATTGATGCTGGCAAGGAAATATTCTTCCCGCAGGTTTACCTGGATCCTATTACTCGTACTATCCATGTGGGTGAGTATGAGTATCCTCTTGAGCGAGTGGTTTATTGGGTCCGTGCTAAGGCGGCCTTAACTAAATTCGAGGCCCCTGCTCACCCTGATTACACTATAGGCCCACGTGTCGCACGTACTGAAGCGCCTCGCAAGTAAGGGTGAGACTGCGGAATCCGACAAGGCGCTGTGGGCTTCACGCGCCGACGCCATTTATTCTGGTCTTCATACTAAGCAGCGGGTAATTCTGGATTCGGCCCATTCTGGCTTTAAGTACCTAGGGATTCGCTGTCCGCGTCGTTCTGGTAAGTCCTACGCGCTCACCTCCCTGGCACTGGACTGGGGCGAGCGTCATCCCAACGCACGCATTTTGTTAATCTCCCTGACCCTTAAGTCTACGATTGACAACTACTGGGCGGCGGCTCCTGGTGGGCTATTTTTCCAAAATGAAAAGTACAAGCTCAACCTCAAGTGGAATAATTCTCGCTACTCGTGGTTACATGAGAATGGATCGCGTGGTCACCTTGCTGGAGCTGAGACTGTCGCGGATATCGAGCGTATCCGTGGCGCACTCGCTGAGGCTGACATTGCCATTGTGGACGAATGTAAGTCGTTTGCTCCTGACCTATTGGCCCAGTTAATTCGGGATGTTCTACTCCCGGGATTGTTAACGCGCGATGGTATCTTGGTCCTTGGTGGAACCCCTGGCAGCATTCCTGTCGGGGTCTTTTATGAGGCCACCAGCACGGCTTCGCGCAATGAGGCTGGCCTGCCTACTTGTATCCCAGTGGGCGGAGAAGACGACGATGCCTATGCAAAGTTGTCGCCTCTTGAGCGTAAGGCCCTTTGGCGACTCCACTCATGGCCTCTGAGGGATAATGCGAGTTCACCTGGCGCCTGGGAGCGCGCTATGGCTGATAAGATGCGTCATGGTTGGCCTGATGACCACCCGGCCTGGCGCCGCGAATACCTAGGCGAGTGGGTTACTGACTCCTCTGACCTGGTTTACTCCTATGCGCTACATAAGGGCAAGCCGGACTTCGTGTCCTGGCTTCCCCAGCGCACCAAATCGAATCCGTCGGGTCTTCCACAAGAGCTTGGCCCCTGGCACTACGTCTTAGGGATTGACTTAGGCTTCGTGGATGACTCGGCACTAGTTCTATGCGCGTACTCTGAGCAGCTTCGACAGCTGCGCCATGTGTACGACTTTAAGGCGCCCGGGCTAACCATTGACGCGTTCTTCGAGGAAGTCTTCGTCATCCTGGAGAAGTTCGGACGTCCCGAGGCCATTGTCGCAGATACAGCAGGTGGTGGTTCTAAGATGTTGGTTGAGACTCTCAATCAGCGCTACGGGCTTGGCGTTGAACCCGCTAAGAAGTCGGAGAAGCAGGACCACATTGAGCTGGTTAACTCTGATTTCTCACTGGGAAACATCAAGATTATCCCTGGCTCGGATTTGGCTCATGAGCTTGCTGGGCTCCAGTGGGACCTGTCTAGGGAGTCTAAGATGATTCTGGCGCGTACGGGTAGACTCCGGGAAGACCCCCAGTGTCCCAACCACCTTTGCGACGCCTTACTTTATCTCTATCGCTTCTCCTACCACTTCTGGTCCAATTCCCCTACGACCAAGACTGTTCCTTATACGCCCGACTGGTGGCGTGAACAAGAAGCAGAGGCGATTGCCCGGGTTAGCTCTAGGCGCCGGGGTGAGGTGGCGGACCCACATGGTCTTAAGCGGTATGCACGGACTGGCAAATGGAATTAGAGCCACGCGAACTTGCTACTTATCTACAGGTCCTGCGCGAGGCGGGCGTGGATGAATTTAAGTGTGCCAACTTTAGTGTTAAACTATACCCCACTGCCCATGTGGAACAAATCCTTCCTGAGCGTAATAAGCCGGCACCGCAGCGTTCCTTATTTCAAGACCCCAAGCTTTGGCCTGGCGGCGTCCCCCCTAAGTTCCCTACCTCGGAGTAACACTTGTACGGTGTAGCAGACGAAATTAAGACCGAGGTTTGCTGGGTTGACTCCGGCGAGGATGTGGACCTGCCTCAGGATGAGATTGAGAAGCTTCGTGCTACCAATCTCATTACCACTGCCAAGAACCTTGAAGATATCCAGCGGGAAGTACACGAGCAGAATCTCTGGTCGGCGCAGCTATACTCGAATCGTGAGCTTGCTGCATTTGACTGGGGTAATTCGTCTATGTATCGAACCTCCCTGGCTCCAGTCTCCCGAACAGGGGAGAACTTGGTACTCATGGTTGTTGATACTCTCGTCAGCCAAATTGGCAAAAATCGACCCAAGGCACGTCCCCAAACGCGAGGTGCTAGCTGGGCTCTTCGCCAGCAGGCTAAACGACTAGATAAGTTCCTATATGGCGAATTTATCCGTAATCGGGTTTACGAGAAGGGCAAGTCGGCCTTCCGTGACGCGTGTATTTTCGGTTTTGGTGCCTTATACGTTTGTGTAGAGGATAAAGAGCTTGTCGTTGAACGCGTATTCCCTGATGAGCTTATCGTCGACCAGATGGAGGCAGTTGCACTTGGCGCTCCTCGCCACTGGTACAGACGGCGCGTTCTCCCGGCAGAGATGGTGGCGTCAACTTATGGTGTGCCTCTAGATGAGCTGGTTCAACAGACTAAGGCCGTCGAATATAATTTGGATTATAGGTCTGTGGGTGCAGGACATGTGGTCCTGGTTGAGGGTTGGCAGGTCGCCGGAGATAAGACCGGCGTATATGTTGCCGCCTGCGGGGACAAGCTTCTCAAAGTCAAACCTTACAAACTCAAAATCCCACCCTTCGCACTCTTTCAGTGGCAGCCACCCTTATCGGGCTTCTACTCGGGTAGTGCAGTCGAGCAGGCCCTCCCGTATCAGATTCGTCTTAATGAGATTAATGACGTCATCCGTGATGCGCAGGACCTCATGGGGCGCCCCCGTATCCTGGTTGCCGAGGGTTCGCGTGTTAGCCCTCTTGAGATAGATAATGCTGTTGCGCGATTCATTAAATACACAGGAATCAAGCCGGAAGCCGTTACGTGGCCAGCGATTTCGGCTGAGTTATATAACGAACGCGATCGTCAGGTCCGCATCTGTCTCGAACAATTTGGCATTTCGGCGTTGGCTTCTAAGGTCACCCCACCTGCTCAGGCGCGTTTCGATAGCTCACCAGCTTTCCGTGAATTCAACGCAATCCAGGATGACCGTCTGGCTGACCCCGCTCAACGATTTGAGCGCTTTTATTTAGACCTGGCCGAATTAATGGTTCGGACCTTGAAGGCATCCGGTGCCAAGCCCAAAACGACCTGGGTATCTGGCGGGCGTAATGCTCGAATCGAAGTTATTGACTGGTCGATGATTGATTTGGATGAGGACGCCTATGTCCTACAGTTGGAAGCTACGTCTGTCTTTGATTCTACTCCCAGCGCTCTGCGTGACGAACTCGAGAAGCAGCTGGGCATGGGGCTCATTACTCCTGAGGAGTATCGTCTTCAGTTATCCCACCCAGATGACGAGGCGGAATTATCACTCCAGGCTGCTGCGGCTGATGACATCAGACGCGTAATTGAACTTCTTGAAGAGGGCGAGTACGAATCGCCTATGCCAATTCAGGACCTAGTGAATGCCGTGCAAATGGTCTCCCTGGCCGCTCTACACTTACGCAAGTATGAGGATATCCCAGCTGACGTACACCTAAACTTCTTAAACTGGCTAACCGAGGCACGGGCAATCCTAGCCATTGGTGAGCAGACGCCCCCGAACATGGAGCCCTCTGACATGATGCCGGGTCTTGGTGCCCCCTCTGGTCAGGCGCCTGGTATGATGGCCGGTCTTCCCCCTGGAGCGGGCGGTATGGATCCTATGGCCGGTATGCAGGGAATGGGCGGAATGGCCCCCGGTCCAGGCCAAATCCCAGTACCCGAATCTATGGGTATGGGCGGAAACACTACGATAAGGTAAAATGAGCGAAGTAACTGCAAATTGGATGCCTACTGCCCTTGATAAAGAGGTAGAGGCCATGATTCAAGCTACCGAGGCCGAGTTTGGCACCGGGACTATTGATGAACAGATTGCTGCTTTAGATGCGGCGCCCGCCGAGCCCGCAGTAGAGCCGGTTCAGGATACCCAGGTACCTCCGGTGGTGCAGGAAAAGGTCCCGGAAATCAAAGCGGAGCCCCTCTCGGAGGCCGTCCAGCGCGAACTTGGGTATAAGCTTCGTGAGGATGCCCTGAGTGCCAAGGAAAACCAGTACAAGGCTTTGGAAATTGAACTGGCTAGTCTACGTAAGCGTATGCCGCCTGAGGACTTGGTAGAAGCTCTTCGCCACAACACCTCCGAGACCCTCAATTCTATGGGTCTGGACCCGGACCAGATTGTCCGCATGGTGTTAGCCGAGCGTATGGGCGACTCTGCCCCGCCCGAGTTAGCTAACGAAATTAAATCCTCGCGTAAGGACAGGGAGTTGCTTGACCGACTCCGGCGCCTTGAGCAGGAAAATCAAGAATCTAAGCGTGCTCTTTCGGCCCGTCAGTTTTATGATGAGGTGCAGACCGGAGCGCGCAAGCATGTAACTGAAACGGGGATAAGCGAGTATGCCCCGACTGTCGCCAAAGTGGCCAAGCTGAATCCTGACCGTGTATTTGCCGAGATAATGGAGGAAATCTCGACTGATGCACAAATTAAGGCAGCGCGGGACCCCGGGGCGCCTTTAATGACCTATGAAGAGGCCACCAAGCGCGTTGAAAGGCGTTGGGCTGACCTCTCTAAGGTCCTGACACCAAATCCCGAGAATGTAACTGCCGCCCCCGCGAAAATGCCGGCAAAAGAGCCCTCCGTAACACAACATCAGTCTGCTAGCACCATCAAGGCCCCCGATCGACCACTTGCCCCCTGGCTTAAACCCCAGACGGACGTGGAGAACGAGGGACTGAAGGCGGCTTTGGCAGAGTATAAGCGCCTGGAAACCCCGGGGCGCCCGTAACCACTAGGATAAACACATGAGTTCCGCTTCTACTATTGCGGCCCTTACCAAGATGTACAAGACTGTATATCATGGTCGGGACCTTGCCAACCAGGCCAAGCGCCGGACGGCTGCATACGACATGGTCGCCAAGATGGACGACTTTGACGGTGCAAACCTCACCTTCCCGTTTAACTACAACCTGCCCGTTGGTGTTTCGCCCTCGTTCTCGCTTGCCCAGGCTAGTCCCTCGGCATCCGGGTTTGATAACTGGGTGATGACCACGCGCAAGACCCTTTACGGCTTCCTTACCATCGACGCGCAGGCGATGAAGGCGGCGCGTAAGGACATCGGCGCATTCCTTCGGGTTCGCCAAAAGGAGACCAACGAGATTCTGTCTTATATGAAGATGGTTCTCGGTGGGCATGGCTTCTGGGGCGATGGCGCTGGCGATATGGCCCGCGTTGTCTCCAAGAGCGGTACCGATCCGGTCACCTCGTTTGTGGTAGCGCAGATTGATGTCATCAAGTTCCACCTGAATCAGCGCCTGGTATTTAATGCCACGCGGACTGGCTCGGCGGGCGGCATCAAGGCGTCTGTCTATAAGGTCACGGCTCTCAACCGTCAGACGGGCTCGATTACCGTCTCGCGTATTACGGGCTCTGGCGCCGGTACCGACCCGGCCGCGAACGACTACGTGTATCTTGAAGGTGCCTACGACGCGATGCCCCTGGGTGTTTCGGCGTTCATCCCTGCGTCCGACCCCGGTACTGGTGGCGTTCCTGCTACCCTCCTGGGTATGACGCGTACGGACGACCCGGTCATGAAGGCGGGTTGGCGCGGTACCTGGCAGGGCTCCATCGAGGAGTCGGCCAAGTACTTAGTGTCGCAGATGGGCCAGTACTTCGACCGCTTCAATTCGGCGCTCTGGCTCTCGGATTATAACTGGTTCCGTCTGGAACAGGAGCTTACCGCACAGGGCCGCAAGGTCATTGATGCGCGCGCGACTCAGGTGTTCGGTTCGCCGGCACTTGCTCTCCTGACCCCGGGCGGCGAAATTCCGGTGGTTGCTGATTCGTATCTGGATAACTCGACGGCGTTTATTCTCGATATGAGTGCGATTGAGGTTCATCACCTCGACCAGCTGATCCATATCGTTGATGACGACGGTCTGGGTCTGGTGCGTCAGGCGGCCGACGACGGCGTGGAAATCCGCTTCCGTTCGTGGAGCGAGAATATCATCCAGCGCCCGTTCAAGTGCGGTCGTTTCCCCATTACCTAGTCTAACTAACCTGGACGGCATCTGAAATAAAGGTGCCGGCCCTCATAGGAGTTGATTCACATGCATAGTTACAACCACGGCTTAGTCACCTCGTCCAAGGGTGCGGCCATTGAATTTGTTAAAGTTACGGGGCTTGACGTTGCTCCTGGTCCAACGGCAACCTGTACGGTTGACGACTGTAAGGCAGGGCTGATTAGTTCGGTGATTCATAGTGCAACGGGCATCTATGACTTTACTCTTACTTTACCCTACCCCCCATCGTTAGTAGCCGTTATGCCGCATATCTCGAACGCGGATGGCACCACTGACCTGGTCTTCCCAAGCTACGACTCGGCTACCTACGCCCCTACGACGGGTACGTTCACTGTGCGTCTCAGTAATGACGACGACTCAGGGGCACCTGTCTTGGTTGCTGGTGGTGCTACGGATGAGTTGTATCTGATTCTGGTCTTCCGGCGCTACACTACTTAAGCTCACGAGTTCGCAGAAACCAAAGGATCGGCGGGCGGGGGAGATGGTAACCCAACTGGCTCATACCCAGTAGAAACCTGGTTCGATTCCAGGGTCCGCTACTAACAGAAAGCGAAGCTATGGCACAGACGTCCTATACTACACGGCAGATTACGGTTGATACACGTAAGCATGCCTATAGTCGATTGAGCCAACTCATAGACCATCTTCCCTATTTTCAGGGAATAGACCTAGTATCTATTACGCGTAATGCCGATAATACAATTACAATTGTGTTGAGTAATCCTATACCGCTTGGCCAACTAGAACACCTAGGGCTTGATTAATGTTACACGCGACCAATGGGTGGGGTAAAATTATTAGTAGCGTAGATGGAACGCGCCCCACCACCGCTTTTGGTGCCTCAGTTGTTCCACTAACTAATTCCACTTTAGGTCTCTATACTACGTTATTAGCCGGTGCTAGTGTTACTGACGACGTTTATGGAATTGAAATAAACATTAATAACGTAGGACAGACCACTGTTGCGCGAGATTGTCTAGCAACCTTGGCGTTCGATCCGGCCGGTGGCACAACGTTTACAGACTTTGTCGACTTACTTTGCGGGTCGGCCTCTCAATATGCCGGATTAACTGGCGGTGGCTCAGGTGGCGGAGCCCGGTTCTGGTTTCCCCTCTGGATTAAGGCGGGTACCACAATTGGCATGCGTGGGTCAGTTAGCACAGTTGATGTAACGGCGTTCAATGCCTTTGTTAAGCTATACTGTAAACCCAGCAGACCTGAGCTTATTTGGTGTGGCCAGAAGATTGAGCAACTTGGGGTCGTTGTTGCTAGCTCAACTGGAACATCTGTTACAGCCGGCACCACTAGTGAAGGTACGTGGACAAGCATCGGAACCACCACACGTAATCACCGCTTCTATGAGTTTGGATTTGGACTAGCGGATACTGCTAGCTCGTCAAACGGGTATCATGTGGATATTTCTATAGGAGATGCCTCCAATAAACATCCCATAATCTTAGATGCGTATGCGGGTACTACTACAGCTGAAATGGCCACCAAAACCATGTGCCCAACATGGGCCGAGAGTAAATCAGGGGATATTGTTTATGCCCGTACTCAAGTGGGTCCAAGTTCGACTGACTCTACCACGATTGCCATCTACGCAATGGGGGACTAATGGCATCAATTACCTTAACGCAGAACAGTGCTACTATTGGTACCACTGAATTTTTCCTGGCATCTAATTCTACAACTGCCACCTATCAGACTGCTGATGTTATTCTACAGGTATACTTAGACCTAGGTGCAATGGCGGCAGGCGACGAATATTTAATCAAAATCTATGAAAAGGTAGATGGAACCAACCCTGAGGTTATATACACGGCGACAAAGGTAGGGGCTCAAGCTGAAATGTGGGTATCTCCCGCTTTTATCTTAGGCGTCGGCTGGGAGGTCAGTGTCGACAAAATTGCAGGTACAGACCGTAGTATTCCGTGGACCCTAGCCAAAATAGGTTAAGCCATGTCATTTACCTGGGGACCCCTAAGCGGCGGCTCGCACCTTCTGCTTACCCCGGCAGCAGGTGGCTCCACTGGCTCTCACTATTACCGCTGGTTATTAAGGCAAGCTAATTCCATGTTTTTTATCCAATCGTCAGGTACTGCTGCCTATCGCCGATTTCCACTATACCTGGTGGATGCCACCGATGGTATTACGGCGGAAACTGGTGAAGCTGCCGGTCAGCCTCAGATATCTAAAAACGGCGCGGCCTTTGCTAATACCACGGCTACGTTAACTGCAATAGGCAATGGCGCCTATTATGTGGAACTTACTACTACCGAACTAAATACGTTAGGCGTAATAACGGTTAGGTATAAGAGCGCTGCCACGGCCGAGTTTTCTATGTCGGCCCGCGTTATACTAGCGGACCTATTTGACTTCCCCTTGGTTACCACCACGGGTATGTCTCAGCCTGTTGCCGACCTTATTAGTGACACCGTCTGGGATGAGTTACGCTCTGCCCATACTGCCGGAGGGTCGTTTGGTCAAGGCGCCGCTAGTGTTCAGGGCAATATTACGGGGTCTGTAGCCTCCGTTACGGCCGTGTCTACGGGCGCTATTACTACTACGTCCTTTGCTGCTGGCGCCATTAACGCCGCTGCCATTGCAACTGACGCAATTGGAGCCGCTGAATTGGCCGCGGACGCCGTAGCAGAAATTGCCGACGCTATTTGGGATGAAGCACGGTCTGGACATGTGGGCGCGGGCTCATTTGGTGAGGGTGTAGCGTCTGTTACTGGCTCCGTTGGGTCTGTTGCAACGGGCGGTATTACAGCGGGGTCTATAGCGGCTGACGCAATTGGGGCCTCTGAATTAGCTGCCGATGCCATCGCGGAAATTGCAGACGCCGTATGGGATGAGGCCATTGCAGGTCACTTAGGCGCCGGCTCTACAGGCGCTGTACTTAATTCCGCCTCCGCCCCAACTGCCGCTGCGGTTGCAGACGCCGTATGGGATGAAGCTATCGGAGACCATCTTACTGGAGGGTCCTCTGGTGCAACCTTGGCCGCCTTGCCAACGGCCTCCGGTATTGATTCTACCCTCACCTCATCTCACGGTACAGGCTCCTGGGTTGACGCTGGCGGGTTAACTGCTGCGGCTGTAGCGGACGCCGTCTGGGACGAGCTATCTGCCGACCACGTAACTACGGGCACCATGGGCAAGAATCTACAGACTCTAGCCTCTGCTGTGCTTATTTGGCCTACTCCTGTGGGGGGTGGTATTGCCGGGTCTACCCTAATCACGCGCGCCAAGGCCATCGCTGACGTTCACGACAACTTTGTTACTGACACGGAGTGGATAGTTTGGCTGAACCAAGAGCAGTATGCCCTACGGCTTTTCTTGGCGCGTAGCGGCTGGAATCTCCCCTTTGACACTACCGCAGCCACTATCACCTCTACCGGGTGGAATCTTAGTACCAATGGCGGGGCAAGCACTCCAGTAGCTACTTCCGCTGGACATTATGTCTTTACTCCTAGCCTAGCCGACGTGATGGCCATAGTGTCCATTCACGAATCACAATCGGGCGGGCTAAAGCGTCTTGAGTATAGCAACGCAATTGACTTCCTGCGCCAGCTCAACGGCTCCACATTAAACACTACACACGCCACCGAGTTCAGGCTGCGTATGTATGGAAACGAAGTCCACGTGGATTTCTATCCTACGCCGGCCACCGGAGAGGTTTATTTAATCTCTTACTTGTCCGCCCCTACGCCCCTTACTGCTGTCACCCAATCCGTGGCACTGCCAATGGGCTGGGAAGAGCGTATTGTCTTAGGTATGGCGCGCCGGGCCTTGATTAAAGAGGAGTCGGACCCCACTAAGATTGAGAGTCTCATAGCGGAAATGGACTCCCAAATTGAACAACTCTGTTGGTCTCGCGTAATGGGTCAGGCGCCTAAGGTGCGCAACACCGACCCGGTTAGCCCCACCATCCCAACGTGGGAGCAATGGTACTGGCTCTAGTTTATGCCAAAAAAGCAAACTCCCCGGCAGTACGACCAGAATAGCCTTTTTGAGCGCGAAACTCGGGCGGTCTTCACGGACCTGTCCCAGCGAGAAATACTCAATGGGCGACTGCTAGAGAACGTGGCAATAGGCACTACCTCTACCAAGGTCTCACACGGGCTTGGGCGAGTTCCAAAGGGCTGGGTTGTAGTGGATCGTACTACTGACACCCGCGTGTTCCGAGATTCTACTGGCACCGAGAGGGCCACTTATTTAACACTCAAGGCGAGTACGGCTGCTACCGTTTCGCTGTGGGTTTTCTAGGGAGATACGATGGGTGATATTGGAACTCCAATGACTTCCGGGACAGTCCCGGCAGTAGGTACCTCCGGCACTGGCTATGCTACCACTATTAACGCCTTTTTAACCGAGGCTAAGGGGCGGCTAGAGGCTAAGGTACCATTTAGTTCGCTCCTAGTTGGAACCCTGGACATGGCAAATAACGCCATCCAGAACGTATCTAATCTGCTGCTGTACCCAGGCAGTGGTGTTCCTAGTACACCCACTGGGTCTATTCAGCGATATAATAACGACCTCTATTGGGTAAGTGCGTCGGGTGCAGTACAGATTACCTCAGGGGCCAGCCTTAATAGTGCAGGTATTGGTGGTATCACGGGCGACTACGGCGGAGCTAACCCTGCCCAGTTCCGCTTTGTAGACGTTGACCAAACGTACTATGCATACGACGACTTTGGCGGCGCCGCCTGGGCCTATATCCAGGGCCGGGGTATGCAAATTACCGCAGGGCTTACGTCGCTTGTCCGGGTGCGTATCCAGTGGGCGGGTTCCAGTTCTTACGATATAACCCTTCCAGCCTCTCTACCTGCCTCGCAATCTCTGATGCAGATGGACGCGTCGGGCAATGTTACTGCGTCTAACACTCTGGCCACCAACCAAAGCGTTACCGTTGCAGGTACTGGTACCTTTAAACACGGGGACCAGACTATTTGCCATGCCCCAATTGCAATGGCCGTTCCTGTCGGCGCCTATGCGGCTGAAGTTACAGACGGGGCCTCGGACTTTGCCCAATTCAATCTCACTACGGGCGGCGGCAAAGCTTATATTCCGCTAGTTGGGTTGCGAACGGGCGATAGGTTAAAGAGTGTTGCGGTCGCAGGAAATGCAACAGTGTCTCCTACCTTAGAAATTGTTGAATTTGTGAGTGCTACAGGTCTCACAAGAAGTTACACCACAAGTGGTAGCTTCAACGGTCTTGGTGGTATAACTCTTACGCTTGTAACACCAATTACTATGGCTGCCGACGGCATACATCGTTATATCTGTGTAAAAATATTAAGTGGCGCCAGTGAAGTTGATGTATATAGTATATTCTTTACCTACGACCGGCCATAATGCCCCTTCAATTTGAAACCGTAGCAATCCCGGTCACCAAAGGTATTGACCTCAGGACAGCCGCGCGACTAGTTGAGGCGCCAGCATTACTAGAGGCCCAGAATGCCCGCTTTGGTGGCGACGGGTCCAGCAAGCGCTATGGCCACTTGGCCTACAAGGCACTCACTGGTTCTTACCCGGCCAACACCACCCAGCGTAATATTGACCCCCCGCAGCTCACCCCCTACGGCGCCAAAATTTTAGACTCAGATTGGTTGTTCGGCTGGGGGGTTATTACGGGCACTGGGAGGACTGATGACGAGGCGGTTGCAGGCTTGGGTCCATACCCGGAACCCGGCTACTTGTTCGATGGCTTCTCTCGCGACTCCGAAAAAATAGCGTGGACAGGGCACAGCTTGGTCAGCTACACACCGGGACAAAGTTTAAGTACTCAGGCCGCCACGGTCAACCCGGCCGTAATGCCAGTGCTCAACTCGGCCCCAATTGCCAAGACCAGTACGGCTCAATATCACTCCGATGCCGCGGATAACGGTGTAGTACGCGTTGTGGTCTGGCAAAATAAGCAGGGCGATGCAGCCGGGGCTAAAATCCTCTATTCTGCTTATGACAGTATTACAGGGGCACAGCTCGTTAACGCTGCCCAGCTAGACCTAGTTGACGCCTTTCATCCTAGGGTGTTCTGCCTGTCCAATTGGTTCCATATTCTCGGGGCCGATTCCGATGGTGGCGAGACCCTTGAATTACGTTCCTTTCAGCAAAACGCACTAACCACTATTATCTCGCGCAATCTCGGCGGGATAGACGAGGGGTACTATGATGTTTGGAAGGTGGATGAAACCAAAGCGGCCGTAGTCTGGGTTAACACGGAGGGCATGCAAGAAGTCCCCCCAAGCGTAATTAAGCTGTCATGGATTGGCATCGACGGCACTCTCCCGGATGACGAAGACACGGTTTATCTATCAACTACTGAAACTGTTATTACCAAGGTAGCCTGCGCTGTTCACCCTACTACGGGTAAAATAGGCGTAGCATTCTTTACCGAGCCAGGGTCGGCCTCGCCAGATAGTATAGTTGCCGGAGTTTATGGCCGCGACGGGGCATTATCTGGTACTGCTAGGATATTGGATGTCCACAACGGATTTTTAAGTGCCAATGACCATATTACCATTGCCCCTAAGTATCAGTTAAGTGTTGGCGGTACAGAGCTTTTTGACGTCTATACCAGCTACCTAATTACCACTGGTGGGGACCACGTAACCCTCAAGCGCTATAGGTTTGATACGGGCAATTCCTATACGGGCGGCACTATATTTCATCAGGCACTCGCGTCGCGCGCTTTTAACGTAGGTGACCGTACATTCGTGTGGACAGCCCATACTAGTACGCTTCAGTCCACCTGGTTCCTCTTAGATGAGCACCTTAAGCCGGTTGGGCACCTGAACTTTGGTACGGCTGCAACGCACCCAATTAACACGACACTAGACTCTACGTTAGCCTCTGTTAACTTCATACGCACAGGGGCAGTTAAAGACCAATTAGTTTACCACCTAGCGCTGGGGTATAAGCTGCGTGTTGCCACTACAGACACCCAGCAGGGCCTATTTACAGAGCAGTCTATCCAGTTTGTTAAGCTAGATTTCCTTCCTAAGCTGCGCACAGTACAGGCGGGTCGGGCTACCTATGCGGCGGGAGCCCAGGTCTGGGGCTACGACGGGCGGGAACTGGCCGAGGCCAACTTCCATATTGCCCCCGAGGCGACCCTCACTGAATCTAACCACGCATCTGGCGCCTTAACTGCTACTGGTACCTATTCCTATCGTATCGATTTGTGCCATAAGACCGCCCAAAACGAGGAAGTTAGGTCACACAGCTTTATTGTGCAGAAAATACTCACGGGGGCTAATGACGCCATTACCCTGAGTATAAAGACCTGTCTGACGCGCCGGGCCGATGCGTATATTCTCATCTTCCGTAATGCGATGGTTTCAGGCGCGCCCAGTACCACCTGGAACTTACTAAACTCGCGTGACCCTACTAGCGCGGATTTCTTACTTAATACCCAGACGTCGGCTTTCCAGACTTACCTGGATAAGGGCGACATTAGCGACACTGTTATCCAGACTCGCGAACTACACCCTGGCAACTCTACGTCCTATCAGCATCCCTTCGCGTCTCCTGCCTGTGAGGTTATTGCCTCGGGTCGCGACCGCGTGTGGGTAACTGGAGGTGAACTAGAGCCCGGGGTGGTTTATCCCTCACGCCTGCATGTGTTTGGAGAGGTACCCTCTTGGAACGGGAACTTGGCCATCCTAGTAGACCGAAACGAAGCGCCTATTACGGCCATTGGGTTCGTGGGCGATATAACGGCCATCTTTAGAGAGCGCCTTACCTATATCCAAGAAGGTGACGGACCAGACAACCAGGCAAATGGATTCTGGCCTCCCGCGCGTCTGGCACTCGCAGATACAGGTGCCCAGTCTCAAGAATCCGTGGCCCTATCCCCTGGTGGACTACTGTTTCAGGCTCCAGCGGGATTTAGGCTCCTGGGACCTGGCGGACAGTTGCAGCCCCTTGGTGAGCCCGTTGACCCCCTGTCGGCCGAATTCAACGTTAATGCCGTAGTTACTGTAGCCAAGCAGAGTGAGGTGCGCTGGTACGGGGACACAAGCACTATCGTTTATAACTATTTACAGGACGCCTGGAGCACGTGGACTCTAGGGGCACAATCTGTAATGTTTACAGCGGGCGATTCTTATGTTACACTAGTGCAGCGAACGGGCCATTTCTGGGTAGAAGACCCGGATACCTGGCGCGACGGGGACACACTGTATAGTCACAAACTCCGGTTCCCCTGGCTCCATGCGGGGCAATTGGGCGATTTCCAGCGACTCAAGCGGTTAGCCGGCTTTGGCACCTGGGACCCCTCTGAGGGCACCCACAATGTCCGAGTGGAGCTGTACTACGACGAGCGCGACTTTCTAGAGGAATTTTGGGAGTGGACCGTTCCGGATGCGACTCAGAACACGGATACCTGGGGGACTAGTACCTGGGGGGCTGGCGTCTGGGGTGATACGGCGTCCACCTTCTTTGTGCGCGATAGCGTCTGGCGCTTTAGACGTATGCCAAGGAAGCAGAAATGCAGCGTCTTTTCCGTTTCAATTTCAGATAACAACACCGATGGCCCTGGATTTGCCCTTGTGGCCCTGGGACTCGAACTGGCCCGCAAGAGTGGGCTCGACCGTATCGCCGTTCCCGGTGGTACTAACGTCAGTAGATAGGAGTAACTAATGGGGCAAGGCACAGAGGCAGGCAAGGGCGCAGTAGGTGGCGCCTTAACGGGTGCGGCTGTCGGTTCTGTAATCCCGGGCGTAGGTACTGCAATCGGGGCTGGCGCTGGTGCCCTGATTGGCGGTATTGGCGGGTATTTTGGCGGGAATAATGATGAAGACGAGTATAAGAAGCGGCTAGAGGAATACTATAACTCTATTGGGGGGCGCGGAGTTCCTCAAATGGGTCCGGCAGCCCAGGGCCGCTACTCTGACTTCCGCACCAACCAGCGCAGTATGATTGACCGGCTGGATGCCATGTCTAGGGGGCAGGGTCCGTCTTTGGCCGCCCAGCAATTCCAGCAGGCTACCGACCGGAATATGGCCAGTCAGCAAGCTCTGGCTAGTTCAGGGCGCGGCGGGGCAATGGGGTCCTTTAATGCGGCCAATAACATGGGTATGTTGGGTGCCCAAGCGGCGCAGGGTAGTGCCCAGGCAAGAACAGCCGAGCAGCTCCAGGCGTATCAGCAGCTGGGCCTCTCTATTTACGGCGCACGCGGGGCCGACGAGCAGATGAATCAGTTTAATGCGGGGCAGCAGAACAACGCGGCCATCCAGAATCTGGACGCGCGACTCCGAGCCATGGGTATGAATGACCAGGCCCGTATTCAACTGCTAGCCCAGATGCAGGGACAGGCCAATCAACCTACCTTCGGGGACCAGTTGCTTGCCGGTGGCGCCGGAGCATTTGCCCAGGGGATTGCCATGCAGAATAAGAAGCCGGCGTAATGGGAGACCGCATCGAATCCACAGGTGGCAAGGCGGGGGAAGCTAAGGGCATCCAGTGGCTTATGCGGGAGTATAATATGACGGAGGAAGAAGTCCGCATGTTTTTACTCAATCGACAGGCCCGCCCCACGCATGTAACCCAAGAGGACGTTAAGCAGGCCCAGAGCACTCGCACCGTTCAGTCCTTCGTATCGGCCGGACTAGAGGCAGCTAAATACGGGAATATGACGCCCGCGACCACGGGCATGTTTCAACGAGATGCAGCCAAGTCGGACCCCTACGGCGGCTTTATGGGTAAAGGCGGGAAACCTGGTGAACAGGGGTGGGGTCAGGGGAAACCTCAGTCGACTCCGGCGCAGGGTATGTCGAGAATCGATAACCCAAATACCTCTAGTATTCCTAGCGTTCCAAACGGACCTTACGGATGGAACTACGAGGAGAAGGGGGAGCCCCAACTGATTCCTAATGCAGACGAGAAGGTGTTTACCGAGAACAACGCCCCGGGCTACCCGGTGCCCCGCTTCGTACCCCGTCCGGCACTGGTCCCCAGCGGTCCGCCTGTCAACCGCATCTCGCTACCAGACGACCCGGACCTGTATAAAGCATACCTCGAGATGATTTCGGGCGGCTCCACCTAGTCCTACCCCCATCAGAATCCCCCAAACCCCCTTACCACGGAAGTTGAACGCGTGTCAAACAGTAATTATACCAGCCCGGGAAACCCACAAGGTCCGGCAGTCCCAGGGGGGATTGACGAGCTGTATCGGCTTGCCATGGAGCAGGGGATTGTCCCGGCGCCCCCTGAGAACGTCTATCAGGCGCCTGAACAGTACCCGGACACCATGCAGGGTGGGCTGACCCCTCCCGATATGTCTCCCGCGGAGCTTCCAGGAGGCTCTGGGATGCCCGGGGCTGAATCTTTTGGGGTCAAGATTGGTCAGGGTGGGGGGTCTAGTTCGAGCGTTTCTAGTCGGGGTGTGAATCCTACCACGCTGGGCATGCTTGATAAGCGGGACGACCGGCTGGGTAAGTCGATTGCCGCATCGGACGCCCAGGTTAAAGAGCGGATGGGGCCGGCCGTAGATGTCCAAAACGAGGCTAGGGCGTCAGGTCAGGCTGCCGTAGACGCGCAGGTGATGGCCGACCAGAAGAAGGCCGAGCTAGACTCGCAGGGCGCTCAGTTACTCCAGGGTATTAACGCCGATTGGGCACAGTCTGAGGAGCGGATTTTCAGGGATGAGGCTGCCCGGAAAA
>ERZ1292623.288-Hain-H51-01um-R1-288-length-56466-cov-8_pt1 | contig 49640 bp, 71 predicted proteins | sample MGYA00564398_ERZ1292623 | MGnify/ENA primary metagenome ERZ1292623 (study PRJEB36523, sample SAMEA6512633) | groundwater metagenome | collected 2019-01-07 | study: AquaDiva: Metagenomics assemblies of 32 groundwater samples
AGGTACACGCCGGGCTATCGGTTAGTTTGGTGTCGGGTCCCACCTTGCGACCGCTGCGACTACGGTCGAGATAGTCGACCAGCTCCATGGCGCACGCGCCGGCCTCGTACGAGGAGTGCGACCCGTGTTTGATCGTGTAGTTCTCGGGTAATTCGATTTGTGTCATGGCTTCGCCAGCCTCTCCACGATCTCACACAACCGCGGCACGGCCTCGCGCGACGCGGCGATGAATGCGGCGTCGTGGCGTGCGCTCATGTGCCTGCCGCACTCATCGCTGATGTTGCACAGTACCTCAGCAGGCGGTCTATCCTGCTGTACCTGCCAGTTGATCTCGCCTCCTTCGTTGTCGTAGCGATTGATCTTCCACGGTCCCGGCGTCGCCTTCTCCGCCAGCTCCCGCCACCGCGTGACCTCGAGCATGAGCGCCGCGGCGGCTTCGCGCATCTCGGTGACGGTGCCCTCGGCCTGCTTCACCTGTTCGATGAGTGTGCCCAGGTTCTCCCGCGCAATCTCATACCCGGCGCCGGGAAAGCCAACCTCACCGAGCACGGCGACTAATGGGTAGGCGTGCTCGCTCCAGTTGAAGCCCTGCATGCCAACGATGCTGTCGCGGATTGCGCTAATCTTCGTTAGCGCCGACCGTTGACTCTCGATCATCCGCTCAAGAGTCGCGATGGTGCCGCGCAGCTCCGCCTCGGTGGCGTCGGTCGACAGGTGCGGGTCCAATCGAGCCTCGTCCCGCATGGCCGAATCAAAACGAGCCTCGGCGATGGCCTCCTCGGCCATCATCGCTGATAGAGGCTCATTGGATCCCTCAGCTTCGGCCTGCGCGTCGGCCTCGGCCTGTTGCTCCAGCTCCGCCACCCGCGCCTCGGCCTTCTCCGCGCGCGCTGTATAGTGGTGGCGGCGAGCGGATTCCAGCTCATCCTTGGCCTTCATGATGCGTTCAAGCTCATCGATGCGCCGCTTGGCCCACTCGGCGTAGGTGTGGAGCGCATCCCAGTTGGTGAGGCGATGAACGACCGCAGCATTCGCCTCATCACGATCAGGCCCACGCTCCGGCATCGGCGGCTCATCGGCCGGCGCGGACTCGACATCTGCGCCGGCCGGCGTTACATGCTTGGGTCCACCACCAATCGGCTTGCATCTACCGGCAGCAGCATCGGGCATCACCTCCTTCTCAGCGGCCTCTCGCAGCTCGCGGGCCAAGTCGCGCATAGTGTACACGGTCTCGTTGTTAGGATCCTGGCATCCGGCAGCATTGCGAGCCACGCGCTCGCACGCCTCGGCCACCGCGAGCACTGCCGCGGCTGCTTGTCCTTCGAGTGCCATAATACCTCCTCAACAAAAACGATGGCCACCCGGCGGTGGCTGCCAGGTGGCCTGTCTCCCCCAGGAATGTCGGTCAGGCTACGCCTTGCCGCGCGACGCTTCGCTGGCCGCGTCAGCGTCTTCCTGTTTGAGCGCGTACCTACTGAAGCGCCGCTCACCGCCGCGGAACACCTTGCCCGCCTCGATGAGCCGGTTCAGTACGCGCAGGCACTTCACCTGGTCCAGATTGACCCTGCGGGCCAGTTCCGGACCTGCCGATGCGCCCTTGGCTAGGCCGTTGAGTACGACCTCCTCGAGGACGCTGGCGCCCTCGCGCGGAGCTCGAGTCTTAGCCGGCGTGGCTGCCACGCCGGCGGTCGCACCGTTGCCGTTGCTGTGCCCATTGCCTTTGGCCAGCGGCTTCACCTTGGCGACAGCCGGAGTCTGTGCGACAGGCGCATCCGTGATGGCCAGCGCGCCCGTGTTCCACAGGGCGATGAGATCTTCGTCGGTGAGTTTGCCTCGGATGAAGGAGGCGAGTTCTTGTTTCGTGATCATGATGGTTATCCTTTAGAAAGGCAGATCGTCCATAGGGTCGGACGTTTCTGCTTGCTTCTGCTGTTGTTTCAGAGCCAATGCGCGGCCCTTCATCTTCTGCGCGAAGGAGGCGCGGTCGCCGCCCTCCATTCGCTTACCGAGGTTCGGGGTATCGCCGGAGAGCTTGTTGATCCATTGGATCTTGATCTGCTTCTTCCCTTCGTACATATCCTCTTCAACGACCGCTTGGAACTCGGCGCCCCCGAGACCTTTGAGCTCGGACAGATCGTCGCCGTCCCAGCCCATCGTCATCAGCGACTCGAGCGTCCTGTCGGCCGTCTTATCCGAAAAGTAGCCGTACCAGGTAAGGCGCTGACCGCGGTTCGGCTCATCGAGAAACTCGATGACGACTGCGACCTTCTCCTTACCGCCGAGGGTGAAACCCAGATCGCCTTTCAGCGCCTTGGCTCGCCAGGTTCCTGTGGTAATACTCATGTGGCAGTGGTCTCTTTCTGGGGCAACTTGCCCCGCATCCAGTTACACAACTGAGCAAGCCGAGTCGCGTCCCGGCCAGCCTTGCTCAGATACTCTTTCGCTTTTGGTCGGAGTTCGCTTGGCAACTCTTCGATGAGCAACTCAGCTGCTGACGGATCTCCGTCATTCCGGCCTCGGACCGCGGCCGCGAACTCATCCCAGTCGAGCGGCATCTTCGCCGGCAGATTGAATCTGTTCTTGGCATCGTAAGCGGCGCGTCTTTCCGTATAGACACACCGCTTCGCATTGTCAATCCCCTTTGCCTTGCCACCCTTCTCGTAGGTGAGCGTTTCGTAGTTCGCGAACAGAACCACGTCGCACCATTCGTTCAGCACACCGGTAGCCTTCTCGTTCATCTTCGGTATGTACCGGTCGTAGTCGTCGCCTTCGGGATTCTGGAACTTCTTGATCACCGAGTGAGCGGCCAAGATCACGCCCATCTGCGGCTTCCTCTGGCGCAGTCGTTCGATGCAGCCGAGCAGCCGCCGCCACTCGTCGATGGCCGCGGTGTAGCCCTTGCCATACCCGCCGCCGACCTGTTCGATGCTGTCGGCCTTCCAGCGGGCGCACACCTCGCCGAACACGATCGCCTCCATGCCGTCGAGGGTATCGATCACCAGAGTCTGGTACTCATGGTCGGCCGACGAAAGCTCCTCGAGCGCCGCGAGCACGTCACCCCAGGTCTCCGGCCGCGGGAACCTCGCCACGTCGAGGTTGTTCGTACCATCCTCGGTCGGCAGGAAGATCGGAGCAGGCGCGTTAGCTGAAAAAGACGATTTTCCAACACCTGGAGGTCCGTAGATCATCACCTTGGCCGGTACGTCGATGCGCCCTCGCTTCACATTGTTCAGCTTCATTCTCATGGTGTGGTCGACTCCTCAATGCTCAGTTCTTGGTGATACTTCTCTTTGCGGCGAAAGTTCACTGGGTTATCTAGAGATCCTGCCCCAGTACAACAGGGGAAAAATTCGCACTCTCGATTGTAGGCCATGCATGACGCTGGATTGCGCGGCCACCGGCCGGCGAGTTCGCTGTCGCGGATCGTTCGCGCTGTCTGCCACATGTCGAACGACGACTCTTCCGTGTCGCCCTCGAGCAGGGTGATCTGCCCGCGCTGGTAGTATTTGTCCGGATTCTCTGCGATCTCATCGATGATGCGCAGCGAGAATGCCTGCGGCGTTTCGTCCTCAAGCCGCTGGCGCGCATCGAGCTTCCCGTTCTTCGTATACCGGCGCGACTCTACCGGAGTTGCTTTGCCCGGTCGCAGCCCAGGCTTCTTCACCACGTCGTAGATGCAGCCCACGACATCCTGCCCCATCAGGTTCGCTGCTAATATATATTGACTAACCTGATTGTCAAGCCTCAATTGCTGCCAATAGAATGAACCCGCTGTAATGTCAGACGAACTCGATTTATGCTCAATCACCCATCGTTCGCCATTGATCTCAGCAATGGCATCGATCTTCCCCGCGTGGCGGAACGTACGACTGCTGGCGCCGGTCGCCGGGTTCTGGAGATCCACCATGTACTCGACCTCGACGCCAATAACCGTCATGGCGACACCCGACCAGCGGTAGTGATACCCAGCCATGAGCGCATTCACCCTGGCGATGTCGTAGTCGTCGTTGCTGTTCTGCCGGATCGCTTGCTCCGCAGCTGTAAGCCGCAAGTCGACGTCAACTCCGTCCTTCGCGGCCAGCCACCACCCCTCGAGCCCCTTGTGCAGGAGCGAGCCAATTCGCAGCGATTCGGCTTGCACTGTGGGTCGGTAGCCCATCACGTACTTGTACTGATAGAGTCGCGGGCAGGCCCGGAAGCACCGCAGCGAGCTAGCGCTGATAAGACGGGTGGCCACTAGCGACTCCACTCCTCGAGCTTCTTCATCTGCGTCTCCCCGAACCCCACCTGGGGGAATCCCTGCTCGATGAGTTCCTTCCGCACCTCGGCGATCATGCCGGCGAGCTCGTGGTCTTCCTTGATGATGCGGGCGAGATTCTGGTATTGGGTCTTCAGCCGCTCGGCTGCGAGCTTGCCGTTCCCGTGGCAGTCCCGGAACGCGTCAACGATGAGGCGCCGGGCTTGGATAGGGTCGACAATGTGCAGCGCCTTGAGCTTCGTAACAGGCATGTCGGTGACGATAATCCGTGTACTGACCCTTGTCAACCGAAAAAAACGTTGCTAGGGTGAGCGTGTGCTACGCGATTATCAGCGCCGGGCGGTGAACGACGTGATAGGGCTGTGGCATGCCGGCGTGAAACGCGTGTGCTTGGTGGCGCCCACTGGCAGCGGCAAGAGCGTGATGGCCAAGGAGTTGGTTCGCCGGGCTCGAGCCGCTGGCGCCCTCATCCTGGTATTCGTACACCGCCGTGAGCTTGTGGGTCAGATGATTGGCCACCTTGAATCGTTCGGCGAACGGGTCGGCGCAATATGCCCTGGATTTCGTACCGATGAGTCTGCTCCTATCCAGGTAGCCACCGTGCAGTCCATGATCGGTCGAGTTCGCTACCCGAAGGCCGATCTGGTTATCTTCGACGAAGCGCACCATTACGTATCCGAAGAATGGAAAGCCTCGCTCGACGCCTACCAATCCGCTCGCGTTGTAGGCCTCACCGCAACGCCCGAGCGCGGCGACGGCAAGCCACTCGGTGATATGTTCGAGAGCCTAGTCGTAGCTGCCCAGTACAGCGACCTCATCCAAGCGGGGCACCTTGTCCCGTGCAAGGTGTGGCACCCGCCCGAGGCGCTCGATGGAGTGGCCCAAGACCCTGTCGATGCCTACGAGAAATACGGCGAGGGCAAACCCGGGTTCGTGTTCGCGAGCAGTGTCGATCATGCCTACGAACTCTCGGGGGCGTTCAACGCCCGCAACATCCCCTCGGCGGTCGTGGAAGCCAACACGGCCGACGAGGACCGCAAGCTCGCGCTCTCGATGTTCCGTGCTGGTAAGCTTCGGCTGCTCGTCAATGTCTTTGTTTTCACCGAGGGAACCGACATTCCAGCAGCCACCGTGTGCCTGCTCACCCGCAACTGCGCACACCCGTCCACCATGATCCAGATGACGGGTCGCGTGCTGCGGCCCTCGCCTGGCAAGGAGTACGGGATCCTTATCGATCTGCGAGGCTCGGTGCTAAGTCACGGCCTGCCCACCGCCGACCGCGAATACAGCCTCAACGGCAAAGCCATCGACGTGGCTCAGAGTTCGGCCTCGCTGCGCGTTTGCCTCGAATGCGGCTACACCTACGAGGGCGGAGGCGCTTGCCCATCCTGCGGCTTCCAGAGCCTCAACCCAACGGCCCCGCCTCGGATATACAGCATCGAGCTTCGCGAAGTTTTTGCTGGCGCAGGCACGCCCATCTCTGCCAAGGTGAGCGAACTGCGCAGGCTCCGCACGCTTGCTGGGGAACGCGGCTGGAGTTTGGGATGGGTGGCGCGCGAGTATCGGAAGCTTTTTGGAGAGCCGCCAGCTGGTTTTTTATTCTCTCAAGAGGAGAAACGCCGCGAGTGGGATAACCTCGTCGGCCACGCTTCTGCCAATGGCTATCAACCTGGCTGGGCTTATCATCGATTCAAGTCTATCTTTGGATGCTCCCCATGAAAGAATCCATCATCCAACATGCCATCCGGCTCTACCTGGGCCAACAGCCCGGAGTCGTTATCTGGCGCAACCAGACTGGCCAGGCCGAATACTACAACAAGGATGGGAAGCCAAGGTACGTGCCGTTCGGTCTTTGCGAGGGAAGCGCCGATCTCATCGGCATCCTAGCTCCGACGGGCAGAATACTAGCGTTCGAGATCAAAACGGCCAAAGGCAGGGCTGCCGAGAAACAACAGTTGTTCCTGGAGCTCGTCCGCAAACGCGGCGGATTCGCATGCATCGCCCGCTCGGTGGAGGAAGCCGCTGCTGCTCTCAACCGAGCTAGGCTTGGGGAATCGCAATGAAAAAATCGTGGATGCAAGTCTTTGAAGAGAAGCGTGCGAAGCAACTCGAGATCCCCGTCGATGCCTATAAAATCGACGATCCGATTCAGATCATTCACGAGTGGGGGCACAATACTGTCGGAACCTTCGATGGATTCAATGCCGGCAAGACACAGGTGTTCATCCGATTCGGCATGGCCGGCTGCCGCAAGTTCTACATGAAGGACGGCAAGTCGGCGACCAAGGCTATGCGTCTCTACTCGCTGGACTCTGGGACACTCGAGCGTCTGCGCGCAACGCCACTTGGCACGCCTATCAAGGATGATTAGGATATTCCTATGGACAAAAAAGCCGAAGACTACATGAGTTACTTGGATAAGAAGCTTTGCTGTGTGAAGAAGCACGAGGCGCTTCACTTCCTGGCGCAAGAGATGAAGGCTGCCGTGGTGCTCTACACGCAGGGCATGATGGGTTCGGGAGATACGCTACCTCAGGCGATGGCGTCGATGACTGTCATCCGCTGGGCGTTACAGAAGGTATGCATCCTCAATGAGGCGATTCGGCAATTCACCGACGAGGAGTTGACCAGTTCGGCCGTGGTCCTGCGGCAACTCGAGTCTGCCATGGAGGACGATGAACACGATTTGCCGACGCTGCGGTCTTGATGGTCACATGCTAATCATCCCGCAGAATGGGAGCGTCTGCACTCATTGCAACCGCGTCGAAAGCGTGCGCGAACTCCGGCTGGCGGCTGCGGTTCGGCGGCTTCGCGTCGCGCTCGGGCTGCGCGCTCGAGGCAACCGGAAGCGATGCAGGTGCGGAGGGCAGAAATTACCTGGTAAAGAGGTTTGTTTCTGGTGTTCATCGTCCCATGAATAGCTGAGACTCTTCGCCGATTTGCGTTGACGAGAGGATCGCCTTTGGTAAGCTGACCTCGACCACACCCGCCAGGCCATTGGAGAAATACCATGGCCCGAACGTGGGGAGAAACCCTCAGTCGTCTGGTGGACCGTCGCATCGCGACGCCTGTCGCCGACACCGCAACCATCCAATCGATCGCGGCAACCGATCGCCACAACGGCCAGATGGTCGTCGAGCGCGCGAACGGGACGCCCTGGATCTTCAACTCGGCGTCGACCGCGAGCGCGAGCTCGGGCGTGCTGGTCCCCGACGTGGGCACCGGTCGCTGGCTCTCCGTGGGCGGCTCAGGTGGCCCCGAAGGCGACTACAAGGCCTCCGCGCGCGTGGCCACCAACGCAGGGCTGCCGGCCTACACCCGCACAGCGAACGTGCTCCTGGCGAACGCCAACGGCGTGCTGGCTGCCGTTGACGGCGTCACTCTCGTCGCCGGCAACCGCGTGCTGCAGCGCAACGGCGCAGCTGGTGCCGACAACGGCATCTTCGTGGTCGACACGGTTGGAACGGCAGGCACGCCCTGGCAGATGACCCGCGCGACCGATGCGGACACCAGCGCCAAGATGACCGCTGGGCACCTCGTGCCGATCGCCGAGGGCACGGCCAACGGAAACTTCTGGTTCTTCTGTTCGACCGACGACACCATCACGCTCAACACCACGACGGTCACCTACACCCAGGTTCCCGATCTCGCCGCAGTCAACTCTTCGGTGACGTCGCTCACCACGCGTGTGAGCACGGAGGAAACCAACCGTACCAGCGCAGACACTTCACTCACTACGCGAGTCAGCACCGAAGAGGCGACTCGCGCCACGGCCGATACCTCACTGACGACCAGGGTCTCGACTGAGGAAACTACCCGAGCGACGGCTGACACATCGCTCACAACCGCGGACACCTCACTGACGACCAGGGTCTCGACTGAGGAAACGACCCGAGCAACGGCTGACACGTCACTCACCACGCGTGTGTCGACTGAGGAGACCACGCGCGCTACTGCTGATACGTCTCTTACCACCCGCGTTTCGACGGAGGAAACGACCCGAGCAACAGCGGACACGTCCCTCACGACCCGCGTTTCGACCGAAGAGGCGACTCGCGCTACTGCCGATACCTCACTGACGACCAGGGTCAGCACGGAAGAAACTACCCGAGCGACAGCTGACACTTCGCTGACGACGCGTGTTTCGACGGAAGAGGCGACTCGAGCAACAGCGGACACGTCGTTGACCACCCGCGTCGCAGCCGAGGAGTCTACGCGCCTCAGCGCCGACAACTCGCTCGACACGCGGCTCGACGTCCACGGCTTGCAGGATGTCTCGATCAGCCTGTTCGACTTCCGCGAGGTCGACGCCAGCGGCGATGTTTCGAACATCGCTGGCAACGGCGGCATCCTGGCAAGCGACACGACCCCGATCATGCGCGCCAACGCCGGCGAGCGGCAGGAGATCAGTTGGGCAGTCAATGAACTCGATGGTATCGCCTGCCAGTTCTCGCTACCTCAGGACTTCAATGGCGCCATCTCGGTCGTCCTCCAGTTGTGGGTCTATTCGGGTGCGACCAACCCGGCAACGTTCACCGTGCTCAGCAACTGGGACGAGGCGGCTCAGGTGACCGACACCGCGACCGATGGTGCGGCCAGCGCAACCCCACATCTGATCACCGCGACGATCGACGCGGTGGACATCCCCGACGCGGCGAACTACGTGTCGATCCAACTCGTTCCGGCGGCCCACGCGACCGACGCCATCCAGTTGGTCGCAGCTCGGCTGAACTACCAGAGCGAAGGCGGCGTCTAGCGCCTAGCCAGCATCACCTGTTCAGTGCTAACGTCAGCTCTATGAAGATAGGGCTGACGTTTTTCCTTTCCGATAAGCCACACTCCATATGGAGCAACGGCGGCACCATGAACGTGGTGTTTCTCGCTCGCCTATTACGGGCTCTCGGCCACGAGGTATTCTGCATCAACGCCGGCCACGACGTTTCCGTCCACCCAGGGCTCATGCTCGACGGCCTGGGGATCGAGTTCTGCAAGATGGCCGATGCCATCGAACAGATTGACGTCCTCATCGAGGGTGCAGGACAGGTCGAAGCCGAGGCTGTCGATCGCGTGAAAGCTCGCGGCGGAAAGGCCGTCGCGCTGCGCTACGGCAATGCTTTCATCATCGACTCCGAGCGCGTGATCCACGGGAAAGACCCGGGGAGTATCTTCAACGGCTCACGGTTCGATGAAATCTGGACCAACGCGCAACACGTCCATACCTGCTCCTCGTACTGGGAGACCTGCTACCGCTGCCCGGTTCGCGTTCTGCCCCACATCTGGGAGCCAACGTTTCTCGAGGCGGCTATCCGAGAATTTCCCGAAGGCATGAAGTTCGGCTATCAGCCAAAGCCTGGGCCGAAGCGCATCAGCATCTTCGAACCGAACATCAACATCGTCAAAACGTGCGTCATCCCCATGTGCATCGCAGAGGAGGCCCACCGCGCCCGACCGGAGCTCGTCGGCGACATCTACGTCACCAACTCCGAGCGCATGAAAGACCACCTCACCTTCTCGAAGTTCGCTTCGAACCTCGATATCGTGAAGACCAAGAAGTGCTCCTTCGAGGCTCGGTACAATACCCCGTGGTTTCTGGCGAAGTACACCGACGCGGTGGTCACTCACCAGATGGAAAATTGCCTAAACTACTTGTACTACGATGTGCTCTATGGAGGGTATCCTCTGATCCACAACTCGCCGATGCTGCCTGCTGGTATTGGCTATCGCTACTCCGACTTCGACACCAAGGACGGGGCGGCTGCGCTGGTGCGCGCGCTGGAGAGTCATGACGATAACTGCGTTGAACGCATGGAGACTTCGACGAGATACCTTCGCTCAGTATCCCCAGGTGCCAACGCCGATGCGTACCAGCGGGCCCTGGTTCAACTAACTGGCTGACGTGCTAGACTCTTCGAGTGGCCCGCCCCAGGAAGCGCCCAACCTGCGAATCAACTCGTTCTGCTCTTTGAGCAACTGAGTCTGGCGCACGACCTGGACTTCGATGCGCGCAAGGATGGCGGCGAGGTCGTCGCCCGGCGCCACTTCTTTCCCCGCGGCAGTTGGCGACTTTACCAGGCGCACGGGTGCCGGTGACACCAGGAAGCTTTCGAGATCGAAGTTGCTTTTCAGCGTCTTTGGCATGATTCGAGTCGTGCGGCCGGAGTCTCGACGTGCGAGCAGATCGCCGCGCTCGTCCACGCCGAGGAGGACGATGTCTTCCATATTGCGCGAGTGGTAGTTGCGGCCGGAGATCTTCGCGCCCTTCGGGATCATGTAGATTCTGTGGCCAATCCGGCTCGACTTCCACTCGATCTTGATCTGTCCGTTCGACTCCGACGCCTTGAATGATGCATTGTTCGTAGTGGTCATGACAGATACAGTTACTCATGCTAATCACTCATGTCAAGCGTTAATTCGTCGATACTTTCGTTCAGTGTCACAAAGACCTGAATCAAAAAAGTTTGACATGTTAGTCATCGATGTATACCATGGTTGCATGAGCGACCGACCACACTGTGACTACTGCGGCGAGCCGTACATGGCCGACGAGGACCGTTCTTCTCCTGGTGCTGGGATCCAGCGCTGCTGGTCCAAGGCATGCTCTTGCGAGCCTGTCAAGTGCGATGGGTGTTCGGGCTGGATTGACCTGGCGGAGGATGGCTCGCACCTCGAGATCGAGAACGGCGACCGGTATTGCGACTTGTGCCTATCGCGGGGCGATGTGCCACACGAGCCACGCTGCCGATGCGAGGAGTGTGCGGCGTACCGGGCTGACTGCATCTACGATGCGATGAGGGATGCGCGATGAGCAGGCTGCTCCCGTCGGAAGAGGCAAGGCAGATGGGCGAGGAGGCCATCGTGGCACATACGAAGGCATTGCGTGCCGCGAAGCACGTTCCGCTGCGCCAGGGTCACACCTGGGAGTGCTATCGCTGCGGCGAGCAAGCCTACATGGACAAGGGGCTCGTGCTGTCGGGCCCGATGTCGCAACACACCTGTGGGGAGAAGCCATGAACTACGACACCTGGAAAACGACGGAGCCGGTCGACGAGCCCGAGCTGTGCCGGTGCGGCGATCGCGAGCCCGAGCCTGGCAAGGACGGCTACTGCGAGTCGTGCGCGAACGACAAGGTGATCGACCTCATCTACGAGCTCCGCGACCACTGGCATCTCGCACCTGAGATCGCCAGGCTCGGCGTCAAGCAACTGCTGAAGGAGATGCCATGAGCGGCGACCGCGCTCGCCGGTTGTCGCATATCGACGAACTGCGCGCCATGATGCTTTCTGGCGTCACCCGCGCCGAGCTCCAAGAACTGGCCCTTCAGGCCGTAGACATTGCCTACCTTCAGGTCGCGGCCATCGAGCGGGCGCGCGACATCGCCCGACGCTGGCACCACAATGCAGTGAAGATTCATGACGACAGCACCGTGGCCGATTACGTGCGCGACAAGCGCACCATCGAGGAGTGGGAGAAGTAGTATGGACCCAGACGAGAATTTGAGAGAGCAACTCGAGTTGGCGAACAGCGTTGTCAATTTAGACCCAGATGAAGACTACATCGACGTGAACGACTACCGTCGTCTTTCCGAACTCGTCCTTGCGTTCGACGGCTGGATCCTTGGCGGCGGCTTCCTGCCAGAACGGTGGCGCAATGACCGACGCGGCTGAGTTGACCCTGCTCCTGGCGATGCTGGCGCATCCCATGAGCAAGACGAAAACGATTCCAGTCGAGCTCCACCAGGCCATGGAGCGGCTCGCGAACCTCGAACTGGTGGCGCAGCGCGGCGGCTTCGCCTCGACGCCCTACTCAGGCTGGTACATCACGCAGGCTGGCGTCGAGGTCACGCGGCGGCTTGCTCGCGCCCTGCCGACTCATGCCCGGATGGTGCAGTCGCGGTTGCGTGTGGTGGAGAGCAAGTGATGGCGAAACGAAGACCCCATGCGATTCCAGACAAGCTGCCAGGCACAGTCCATCAAGTTTTCGGTCTGCGCCTCTTGATGTTCATCTGGGGAGATTGGACGCGCAGTTCCAAATCAAGGTCAACAGCCATCCGGTCACGCTGCGGGTCATAGATGTAGCGGTGACCATCCGTACCTTCCCACCTTACTGGCGGCAGCGGCACTTGACGTGCTGGTCGGATTGGGTAGCTGAGACGTGGCCAAAGACCATGAGGGGAAAAAAGGAATCGCAGAGCCCGTCGCGTGCGATGGAAGAGTCTCATGGTCCGACGCCAAAGTCTCCACCAGGGTGTTTTTGGCGCGTCGGCCAACGTCAGTGGCCGAGCAGGCATGTCTCGGTATGGGTTCATTTCCTCGCACGCAGTCCATAGGCCGCGTAGGCAAGCCAGAAGGCCATGAGGAGCAGCAGCTTAACGGTGCCGCCGGGTGGCCCGAATCGCCACGCCAAAGTCGCAGCGCACCCGCAGCCGACCACCAGCATGCCGAACAGCTTCAGTTTCGCCAGCGACTTCGGTCTCATGGCGCTAATACAACCCCGGGTTCTGCCACCACTGCGTTAAAGCCGCCGCCTCAACCGCATCGGTCATGACCCCGGCGCAGTGAGGCGGCTCTGGTTGCGACCCAGGGCTCCAGTCATGGTAGTCCCACTTTCTCATGAGTGCAACCCAGTCGTAGGCATCGGCGCAGGCGATGTCGACGCGCTCGTTCTGCTGGTGCTTCTCGCACCAGAGCCACTTATACACCGGCGAGCTCCCGGATGGTGAGCACTCGCCTCCGCTCATTGTTTCACCCACATGCCGCGAATCCCTCGCGCATCATCCCAGACATATTCCGGCCCCATTGGCTCATTCGGGTCGACCAGGCGCTCTCCGATCGGCTTTGCCTGTTCTGGATGACACCGTGGACACTGCTTCCACCAGTCTAGGCCACCAAAGTAGGCATGGCCGCAGTCGCACCTCTCGAAAGACTTGTGGACCTGAGCATCGATGATAGCCTCGACGTGCGGGTCTTTCTTCATCGTGCGCCTATACGACTCCGTGGCATCATCAAACTCTCGCATGGCTTTCAACCCAGCCATGACGTCGGCAACAGGATCCCCCTTCACCCTGGCCCCAGTTTCTTTGCCAGGTTGGCAATGTATTGGTCCATTAACTCCCGCGCCCGTTTGTCAACTTGTTCGTTGAACATGGTCTGGATCTGCTGTCGCAGTTTGGCTTCCATCAAGGAGGCGATCTCCCCATCGGCCATTATTCTTTCCACGGCGCCCTTCGTTACGCCGAGAATCTCGTCTCTGACGAGCTTTAAAAACTCTGGAGAGCGAAGTGTTTGATGGATGATATCCACCAGACGGCTGTGTATTTTCTCCTGATTGTCCAAGAGTGATTCGGATAGCTCGGATACAGTTGTCTTGTCGTACAGGACTGATTCCGCGTTCTTGATCTTCTGCTTCTGCCATTCATTCTCGAAATTCACCGGATTCCCGGTGATGTTGTTTGTGTAATTCCTAGCCATCACCCCGCCCTCCGCGCCGTGCCCTGAGCCAGCGCCACCACCTCGGCAGCGCAGTTCTCGAGCGCGCTCTCGAGCGTGTCCTTCTCGATCACGCCGTCTTGGTCGGCGAGGCAGATTGCAATGGCACAGCGGAGCTCGCCGTCGATCACTCCCGTGTCGACGTCATGCACCGTGCACACGTCGTCGACCACGAGGGCCGCTGCGATGATGTCGAGGTAGTGCTGCTCGAGGCAGGCTGTCTTCGGTGGGTGCTTGCGGGCTAATTCAATCCATGGATTACTCATTGTGTGGTCCCTTCAGTTCCGAGAATGTGAATGCGTCGTCCGGTGAGGTCTCCCAGCCGGTTCCGTGTTTGTAATAGAATGTTACCCTGGCCCCTCTGACCCGAACCCTTCGTTTGTCCCATCCGAGCCGATTCATGATCGCGCCCACCCGCCCCTGGGTGGTTCTGTCAATCTGACCAACCGGCATACTAAGGCACTGAGTGTAGATGAGCTTCGATTCGATGACATCCTGGCCGATCAGGTGTCTTCCGATGCGGTCTTCCCAATCGTCGACAAGGAATCGCGCCTCCTGTTCAGCGGAGAACACTTCCAGCTCGCCATGCTGTGGCCACCATGTTTCGCCAGCTGTGTGGCGAGCGACAGCTTCAGCCCAGAGTTGATTTCGGTCTTCGCCAAGCCTGGCAAAGTTGATGATCCCTAGCCCCTGGGCAGTTATCCCCACGCCCACTCGGATGGGCCAGAACCGTCGGCCTCCGGTGGCGTCTGTGAGCCACTGGTACTCGTTTGTGGTAGCGACGAACACGCACGATCGTGGGTATGGGATGTCGACGCGACCGTAGGGGGGGCGGTAGCGGTCGACGGTTTCAGTGAGGAATGCTTTCACCCTGGTCATGGCGACACCGCGGAGGGCGTCGAGCTCGCCGATTTCGACGCCCCAGCAGCCGCGCAGACCGATCTGCACGTCTTTCCCCTGGTTCAGGTTCGGCAGGTTTTTCCGGTACCAAGGCGTCGAGAACAGCCGCTCCATCGCCGTCGTTTTGCCTACGCCCTGGTCGCCCTCGAGCACCAGGGTGTGGTCGACCTGCGACCCGGGGGCGAACGCGCGTGCGACGGCTGACACGAGGAATGCTGCCCCAACGCGCTTCGTGTACGGGGTATCCACTGCGCCGAGGTACACAGAGAGCCAGGTATCGAGACGTGGCTTCTGGTCCCACTCGAGGGCGCGCAGCCAGTCGGCCACCGGGTGGAACGTCTGCGACCGAGCGACCTCGGTCACGGCGGAGTAGATCTCCTCTTTCTTGAACTTCGTCGCGTATTTTTTCAGCAGCCAATGCTGTACGTAGAGGTAGTGGGTGTCCGACCACTTCTCGCCAGCTTTCGGCCGCATGGCTTCCAGGTCGTTCGGCCCGAAGAGCGGAGCGTCCGTGCGCCACAGTATTGAGCCGTCGAACGCATCGAACGACAAAACGTTCTTCCATTCCTCAGCGTGGCGCAAGATCAGGCACGCGTTGAATCCTGTGTCGCGTATGGTTCCCTGTGGGCTGACGACGAGTTCTGCGGTCCATTCGCCAGCCGGACCAGTTACCCCATCCCGTGAGATCTGGTTCAGGGTCCTATCTCCCGGCTGGTACCGGCGATAGATCCCTTCGACGATGCTTTTTACTTCCGCTTCATCGAGCGGTGGCACGCACTTCTGGCGGTTCGTCCCGATTATGGCAATCAGAGCCGTCGCCATGGGCACGTTTCGAAACCGGAGCGATCCCGATATGCTCGTGAGGGCCGTGTTCCTCGCCCCAGCGATGAAGCTCGAGGCCCCCGTGACCTTCTCCCAGTCCGCCGTGCGCCCCGGCTTCCCCTCTGCTCGGGCCGTGGCCAGACGCATGACCCACTCGGGCAGGGCGGCTACCACGTCGACCCCTCCCAAGTCCACCAGGTACGAGTTTCCCGACTCATGCCGCGACGGCGGGGCCACCGCGTACCCACCATCGGCCCGCACGTCAATGCCATCGGCGACCAGGTTCACCGAGTTCTTGATTGACAGCGCCGGTGCATACTCAAAATAAAAGTGCGTTCCGCCAGATCCCGTGATCACCCGGTACGTGTCCGGAAGCTTTCCATACATCTCTTCGAGACGCGACAGAGATACATCCCCATCCCGATCCGGGTCGATATCCAGCACGAACAACTTCCGCCCGGGTCCGTTGTCGTCGCCACCCGTCCGTATGCCTACGTTGGGCTTCCTCTTCCCATCCACGCCGAACCAAGCATAGATTTTCGACGAGTCCAACGAAGCGTCAAGGAGTCCATTCTTACACGATGGATGCTTCCCTGGCCGTGGGCAGACGAGTTGGCCACATCCGCATCGATGAATGACCTCGCCAGTCCCCTTGTTAGTTTGATTCAATATCCCATGGATCGGGAATACGGGCCATCCGCGAGCAGCATAGGATAATGCTGCATCGAGCGGAGAGATCGGCGCCTCGGACTCTGTCACACTCATACTACCCGGCTCAGGTTCACGCTTTGCGAACCAAGGCAACAAGAGGAGGTGAGTTCTCAGGAGAGGCGAGTTCTCGCATGGCCTGCTCGAAAGCGTAGGCCGAAAGCGGCGTGACCGACCGGGGGTCGATCATCCACCGCCTGATTGTGCGCAGGTCACAACCCGTCTTGGCTGCGATCAAATGCAGCAGCGGGTCAGACCGGAACGGCGATCCCTGGGGCTCCCTTGCCATGGTGTGACACCCTGCCACGCTGAATAAACGGTTGTCAACTTTTTTGTAACGAATTAGTCCATAAGTGTGGTAACGTCATGCCATCATGGAAAAAATCAACTCAGAAAGCCACGGCATCCTTGGAAAACCCAACTCAGATCATGCATGTTCCCGGTGCGCCGCCCTGGCCTCGGCGCTCAAGACCCGTGAAGAGCAACTGCGCGAGGCCGAAGGGAAGGTCGAGTACCTCAAACAGACCAATGAGACCTTGCGGCAACAAGGCCGAGTTCAGAACGGGGATGGAAGGATGAAGAGGAGAAGCTACGTACGCAATGCAATAGCCGATGCTTTGGAGGAGATCTTAAGCCAATGGGCTCCTGCTAACATTTCCAAACATATGCTTTATGAGTTTGTTGCCAGGCACATGGTGGCCAAAAAAATGTGGGCAGAGGGGCAGACCAAGACTCGCGGGCGGGAGATGGCGATTGGGCGACAACTCAAGTTTGTGAGTGGAGGATGGTCACCAAGAAGGATCATGGTGGACGGTACGAGAATCAGTGTGTACCAACGTGGGGCCAAAACTACATAAACCTACACGATTTTTTGGAACCTGGGCCAAGTACGGCTGGGCCAGGTAGGGCAGGACAATGATTCTCGGCTGTTGCCCATGGTCCACAGGGCGGAATTTACCGTACCTGGCCCAGGTCCCCCCCCAAATCTCTATAAACATTTCTGAAACGGTCTAGTCATCTTACTATTTCATCTTGGTCACCTGGTTAAAGTAAGATAAATAAGGGAAATAATAGGGAAACCAAGTTTGACCTAAGGCCCGGCCAGCCTCCCCCTACCTAAAGGCTGGGTTTTAGGTAGGGCTACGAATATCAATGACACCCTATTTCATTCCTTATCCAAACCATTACATAGACACTTTGCTTTAATGCCGGGGAGCCTTTTATTCTCTATCCAAAATGCCTCCCAGCCATTTTGCTTTTCGAAGCAATGGTATGATGTTTATTGCCATTCACCAAGGCGATGCTGTCAGGCGCCGACAAGGATCGCCGACCTCGGCGAGGCCTAGCTCGAGGTGGTCGCCATCGTAGGCCTGGGGTGGGGGTAACGCCCACCCCCATGCCTGTGCCGAGCTCGGCTCGAGGGCCGGCAAGGATCGCCGACAGAACCTCAAGCCCGCTGAGGCCTCTGGCTGGCGTTTTACGGCGTCTTCGGCTGGGCTGGCAGGTTTGGCCGACTTTGCCCACCTCGAGCCCGCCTGGTGGCGCCTGGGCCGGCTGCGGCTGTCCCCACTTTTGGGTAACTCCTCGCGCGGGCAGGTGGGGAACTACTCAAAAAACCTCGGTTGTCGGTGGAGTACCTAGGCGCACTCCACTCCACTCCACTCCACTCCACTCCACCTACATGTCGCACCTGTCTCACTGAACTAGTTCAGTGTACCTGCGCATCTGTCACCTCACTGAACGTTTATTGTCAGCTATAAACATGCAGACCGGCTAGCCGATTGCCTCGCTAGGCTATCTAATAGCCTCGTGAAGGCTTAGTTCAGCATGCCGTGATACACGGGGTATCTTCCCTCCCTGTCCGACGCGTTATAGGGCATTCTCGAGCCAAACGAGCTCCTGCTAGAGGACGGCATACTTATTGTTACGCGCGCCAGCGCGGTAGGAAAGATAGCCGCAATCAATGCATAGCGACTATGATCCAACTGTCATAGGATAATCCTCACTGATAATCATGCGTTACGTTGGTTGTTGAGGCAACACCTGGATATCACGTTGACCTTAATGCATAACTGGCATGTCTCTGCATTAATGTAATTACCATTAGATAGCTGTCAATCGCATACTTAGCTACGACGATAATCGCTACTTACAATCCTGGCACGCCAGCTGCAATAGGGTCTGGCATGAACACAACGCTAGTCAGTGTGTATGATGCAGTAGAGTCAGCATCTATCGCGTGCCAGCGCACGGTAGCAGCTGCCCCACAGGGCCGACGAATCGACGCGTCGCTGGCTCGGCTGCTAGATACATATCGCAGTGCAACTGTGCGCTACGCGCGTACTCGGTCGACGATCGATCGCGCGGTTTGGCAATCTGTTGATCGCGCGGTATTCGCGCGGTTGGGGAATTGAATCATGATTATCATCAATTATGTAAGGTTCGTGAGCGGCGATGGGTCGGGCGATGGGTCGGGCGAGCCACAATGTGGGCACTGCTACCGTGTCGCGGTAGTAGTGAGAACCGGCCGTGACTATCGAGGTGAGTGCTCCGGATTGATCCTCCATCCGGAGGCAAACGAGCCGATAACGCACTATCCCTATGTATGGGATGAGTGTAGGTTCGAGCCTGTATCAGAGGATGAGTATCACGCGTCGCGAGAGGAAAGCGCGCGAGAGGACAGTGCAACGTGAAACACGGACGATATAGGGACGTCGAGATCACGGTGGATGTGTTGCCCGCGCAGCGAGGTGAGGCCTACGCCGCGCGAGAGATCGTAGCGGCGCACGCTACCTGTCAGGTGTGCCGAAAAAAAAGCGGCTACTGCTACCGCGGCGACGAGATCCGCCGCGCGCGCGCCGCGATGCGCGCGTGGCGCGCGCAGCGAATTACCGTGCGCCACGCGCACACTGGGCTGCAGGTGTGTTATTATTTAGCGACAGAGATCGACGGCATGGATCGAATGCGCCAGATCCGTGAGGCAATCGCTAGCGTGCGGCGACAGGTGGGCGAGCGGCGCGTGAGCGCGTCTCGCGAGCCATCGCGGTACAGCTACCGCAGCGACTATTACCCGAGCGAGCGGCTAGGGTGTGTGATGATCAATGGCACGCCGCGCCCGGTAGCGAGTCTACCGGGCAACTGGAAACGCATGCTGGCGAGCGCATCGCATCGTCCTATAGGGCCCGATCGCCACGTGGGAATAGAGATTGAATGCGGCGTACAATCGCAAACGGCACTGACGGATGCGGTTATCCGTGCTGGATTGTCGACGCGCTGCAGCGTCGTATCCGATAGCAGTGTGCATGTGACGGATTGCAGCGCGACGGAGTTACGCGTGATCTGCAGGGAGAGCGAACTAGCGACGATTGTTCCTTGTGTCGCGGGCCTGCTAGCAGAGTGTGACGCGAGGGTCAATCACACGTGCGGCCTTCACGTGCATATTGATTGCCGCAAACGTGACTGGCGCACCGTCTATCGTCGACTCTACCGCGCTCAGTCGTGGCTCTATTCGCTGGTATCGGATACGCGCGTTCATCCCCGTAGTGGTCGGACTAACTATTGCAAACGCAACAAAGCGCGGCCTGACATGAGTGATCGCTACCACGCGATCAATGCATGCTCTTATAATGAGCATAGGACGATTGAGGTGAGACTGCACCATGGGACAATAGAGTCGGCCAAGATCCTAGCGTGGATTCGATTGTTGCTCGCAATCGCAGACGGTCCTGACAAACGGTGCCCAAGGTCGTTATACGCTTTCGCTCAGCTGTACGGTCTTAGCGAGGCGCAAACGCAATACATTAGCACGCGGGCTCGCCAGTTTGGACGCGCGCAAAAACTCGGATTGCAGCTGCCGGAGGTAGAGTAATGTGCGGGCTTTACGGATGGATCGGATCGTTTTCGCCGCGCGAGCGAGCTATGTTCGCAAGCGTATTGTCAAGCACAAACGTACAGCGCGGGCGCGATAGTTATGGTTGGGCTACGCGCTACCGCGGAGATTGGCATGTGCGAAAAGGGCTCGGCGCGGCTAGCCGCGCCGCAACATCGCAGGCATATTGTGGCGTTGTAATGGGGCACACTCGTGCGGCTACCTTCGGGCGCGTGTCAATCGAAAACGCGCACCCATTCGAGCGCGGGCCGATCGCGCTAGCACACAATGGCGTAGTCTACAATCACCACGATCATTCCGCAACTGAGCCGCATTCTGTAGACTCGGAGCTAATCGCGGCGCGCATCGCCGCCGGTAGGCCATTGTCCGACCTGGACGCGTACGGCGTCATTACCTGGACCGACGATCGCAGGCGCGATCGTATCTATATATGCAACGTGGGTGAGGGTATGATCTCGGTCGCCGGAATTCTCCGCGGAGATACCACGCGCGGCGTCGTGTGGAGTAGCGACGAAAAACACTTGCGCGCCGCGCTCGAATGCGCATCCGTCGATTACTGCGACTACAAAATCGCAGCGGGTGTGGTCTACACTGCGCGCAGCGATGGGCTATACACATCAAACATGCGCCACGCATGGGCTGCCAAAAAACCGCGCGCAATGAGGCATACATGGCAACAGCTGTCAATCAAAAACAGCGCGGAGAATTGGTGGCTCGAACGCGCGGTAGGTGGCGAGTGATGAAACTACCCATTGCCAAGCCCGCATATGTAGTGTATGCGGGCCCGTCAGCGCTCAATGGCGATCCTATCATTGCCATTCTCACGGGCACGCAAGCGCCTAGCCAGAACGTGAAAACCGGGCCGATGGCTCAGCTGTGGATCCTAGTCGACGATGAAACACCACAGGGCGCGCAACGCTCCGGAGCGGACGCCGCCGTGTGCGGCAACTGCCCAATGCGGCCGCTATCCGATAGTGGCGAGCCACGCTGCTACGTCAAGACGTTCCAAGGGCCGCTTGCCACGTGGAAGTCAAGACGTTCCGACACGCCAGACCTAGCAGGCGCATTGCGCGCGGTCTCGGGCATGGCATTGCGACTCGGCGCCTATGGCGATCCGGCCGCTATCCCCGAGTCAAGCGGAATCGTGCAATCGCTATGCGATTCCGCGGTGACGTGGACAGGATACACGCACCAATGGCGCGCGGAGCGGCATCGGTGGCTGCAGCCCTATTGCATGGCCAGCGTCGAATCGGACCGCGATGCATGGCGAGCGTGGCGCGAGGGATGGCGCACGTTTCGCGTGGCCCGTCAAGCGCAATCGCATGCGCTAGGTGGGTACGAGGTAGAATGTCCCTACACGAGTAGGGGTGTTCAGTGCATTGACTGTGGGCTGTGTATGGGCTCAAGTAGGGCCGCTAAAAGCATAGTGATAACCGCGCATTAGTGGGGCTGTAGTGTACCGTGCATGTCCCGTGCATGCACGGTACACTACAGCTGCAGGAGCTACCTGCTAACATAGGGTAATCACGTATTATAAGCATGGCATGGGCTGTGCTATAGGTGAGTGTATGAATACTAAGAACGCGATGACTGTGGTGGTGATATACAACGAACATGTAACGCGCTATTCGTGGTCGTACATACACGCATGGGGTACCGCGGCGCGCGCATTCGATGTGCAGGTGTGCTACCCGCGGCAATAACCATGCCGCGCAATAGGCTCCGGGGACGCTGCTAATAGCGCCCCGGGGCCGCCCTATTACGGGTATACGCTCCTGTCACAACGGGAGCGGGCAGACGGGTCTGCCTCGGAACCCCGCCGAAATCAAAACACGGGCTCCACAAAATTTTCTTGACTGGGGAAACATGACATGTTGGTATGTAAAGGTGGACATACGAACAGTGCGCGAGGTAAGGGTTGACGATACGTGGCACAGATTTGCCTGGATGGTATATGCATTGGTTTGTCCGGTATCCGGGGCCACTGTGTATATTGGCAAAACTGTAGATCCGGACAAGAGGCTATGGCAACACATCCATGCAATGAATGCCGGCAGCGACAATAATCTGTACGAATGGATGCGTAATATTAGAGATGATTACAAACTGGAGCCAAGGATGGAGCCGATCCACTGGGGGATTGATGGCGACGGATCAATCGAGGAGGCGATGGCAATCAGGGTGGCGATCGACTCTGGGGATATGCTGCTAAATTCGGTTATGCATGACCAGTTATCAAGTGAGACGCTGGGGTCATTGCAGGCAAAAGCAGTCTCTGGTGCGCTGAAGGCCATCGCCACCAGGCCCGGCCGCACACTTGGTGAGTGGGTTAGGGACGAAAGGAACGGGATTGGCAGCAAGCACGGCGATGTCCATAGAGCAATCATGGTCATCCTGTCTAGGGCAAGAACAATGACAACGCGCCAGGTGGCCCAAGAACTGATCGGAGATAGCGAAGACAAGTCGCTGTATTACACGCGAGAGCGGCTCAGGGAGATCAGAAAGCGCGGATTGGTGAAGAAGTTCTATCCCAACGGCGCGCGTGGCGGCCCCTGTGGCACATGGGCAATTGTGCCACCTAAGCACGAGGACACGCCGGTAAGGGTCGGCCCTTTCGAACTGCTGACACGAACCCAGGGGGCTATCATCGTAACCATTGAACAGGTGGCCGACTCGGTCTATGTGCCAATAAGGGTGATTCGCAACGAAGCTTTGCTAGACGATGGGATCTTATTCGTGTCAGCCGCATTTGCGGACGCCTCTGGAATTTCCGATGGGGAGTTGCAGGAGACGTTTGTGGCCCATAAGCGTTTGAAGAGTTTGGATAGAATACTGCGCAGCAACCGAAGACGGCCTGTAATGCATTTCCAGTAGCTGCCAAATTTTTCCAGTTGACATCCGCAAACACGTTGATTAGTATATACACGCATGAAGCGACCGCACCAGATAACGCGCGATCATCCCGAGGTGATGTCCATATATTTCTATGATGATTGCCGGAGAAACTACGTCGGCCTGTGCCTCGTTTGCAAAGCCCCGCGCGACCAGGTCGAGCCCGACGCGGAGGGCTATCTCTGTGAGTGTTGCGATAGCCACGCCGTGATGGGCATCGAAGATATGCTAATGCGCGGTCTGATTAATATCATCGAGGATGAATAAATATGAATCTCGACATCTGCCCGGTATGCAGTAATCCCGTGCGCCGTATCGGCGACGTCGGCCATGTGAAGCTCCGCTGTATGAACCTGCAGTGCCGGTTCGACGCTGAGGCGTTCGTGCCGCGGGAGGAAGCAGTGATGGAAGCGCGCATGAGGTATGACAATGCCGCCTACGCGCCGCTGCTGCCGCCCAGGGTCGTGCCCAAGCCATTCCGCATCAACGACGCCGTGCCGACGCACGAAAGCTCGACCATGCGCCTCGAGCCGGATGAGCACACGGCCACGATCAGCGGTGTGCTCCCAAAAACGTCGCCCTATGCCGTCAGCGACAGGGCCATCGAGATGCTCTCGACGGAGGGGAAGGACACGGTGGTGTGGGATCCCGCTCGCGGACTTCGTGGCGAGTGGGTGCCTGCGAAGCCCACGGTGCTGCAGCCGGCCAACCAGTCTCGAGCGGCGCCGACCGTGCAGGGCGTGCTCACACCCAAAATCAGGGCGCAGAGACCGCAAGATCCCATGGTTCGATATCCCGCCGGCGCGAAAATTCTGCACCTGGAGTCCGGCCACGTATTTGTCGACCGCGACGGCTTGGCCGAGTGGAACGAGAGGCTTCACATGCGCATCGACAACCTGTTTGTCATCTGCTCATGGTGGAGGAATAAGGAGCACTGCACTCGCTGGACACTAGTTGAAGTGCAGTGGCATAATTCCGCGGTGAGAGTGATAAGCCATACCAGCGGCGCCGACTGGATGTTCACCATGCAGGAATTCATCGAGCAGTTCGAGCTATGTGAGAGGCAGGCGTGAGCATAGACGAAGAACTCAAAGAACTTGCATTGAGGCTACCCATAGTGATGGGGGCGACACCGGAGTTCATTGCCAGCCTTGAGCGAGCATGCATTCAGTCAGAGCCGGTGACATGGGATGTCGAGCAGGACGTAAACGGCGGCATCCTTAACTTCCGCCGCGCCACATTCAGGTTCGAGAAGTGACGCTCCATGAGCGTATCGCCACCGCGCTCGGCTGGTCGCTGCAGGACGCCCATAGCTTCTCGCTGCAGGCTCTGCGTGAGATGCTGCCCATCGATTCGAAGCTCAGGCGCGAGGTGACCAGGGCGATCGAGACAGGCTCATATATCTCAAGAGCTTGACATCCGACCAGGTGGTGTGTCACGGTCGATACTCGTGAGCACCACGACCACAACTGCGCCGCCGTCGAAGCCGCGGGCGAAGCCCGAACCGCCCAAATTAGTAGAGCCATACCGCGACCTCACCTGGTACTACCAGGATTCGGCGGCCGAGCTCGGTCTGAAGTCCCAGTCTCTGGGTGACGTCCATTCCCCGAGCCCGGAACCGCCCTGCCCGACGGCCAGGCAGCTGGCAGCGGCGCGGCGGCAGGCCCGTATCCGGCGAGCGCTGGCTGATCTGAGCCCGCGCCTGCAGTCGGTGCTCGAGGCCTGCTACGAACCACGCCCATACGGCGTGCAGCTACGGCACGAGCACGGCCTGGCCGCAGGTCTCGTGGCGCGGGTGATCAGCGAGGCTCGGGCGTGTAAGGCGCCGGCGGAGGAGCAGGACCGCGTGATCGCGCAGGCGCACCTGTTCGTCCAGGCAGCGCACCAGGCGTTCAGGGTGGCCATGGGGTACGCGGTCGAAGACGAAGGGCTCGAGCAAGCCATGGCTGGTGGCGCAGCACCACGCTCGAAGCGCGCCCGGCGCGCGCGGGCAGAGCGCTGGCTGTCCGCGGAGATTGCGGCCTGATCAACCATGGCTGGCCACGGCCACATTCTCACAATGCGTCAGGCGGCGCACGAGTTATTGGGTAAGCCCGACACGCGAGCGAGCGCGCGGTGGTTGCTTCGGTATCTCGAAGACAACGCCCCTAAAGCGCTGCTACGCCCAGACATCCCGTGGTCGTCGACCACGCCGTGGCGAACCAGCAAAGACTTGCTGCGAAGGCACGCACCCGAACTGTTCCCGAGGCGCGACCAGGCGATGCTAATGCTCACTGAATTGCATGATACGCTCGATGACGTGAGGAAGGCCAGCGAGGCCATGAATCGCCGCATCCTGCGTATTGAGCAACACCTCGCGACTGGGACAAAGTAGTCCGAACTGGATTTGGCATTCCCCTCCTATCCCTATGGGTAGAGGGCCAATGGAACTCTCTGACTCCAAGCGAGGCGGCTCGATCCGGTCTGGCAGTGTGGTCGCTGGTGGTCTCTTCCGGCCGCTTCGCTTGGGCTCGTCGCTGTCATGAAGCACACCCCCCGCTAAAGTGGCGGTGGCGGCCCGATTATTCTGTGGCTACAACCTCCCTTCCCGTCCTGTCGCCTGAGGCGATTCTATCCGTCGACTCCGCGCTCGAGGCGGGGGCTAGCCGGGACCGCGCGGTGCGGGCGGCTGGGATCTCAGACCGCGAGTATCGGGTGATGCAGCGGCTGGCCGCGCAGGGCGCGGAGCCCTACGCGAGCTGGGTGCAGGGCATGGAGGTCCGCGAGGCGGAGCTCGAGAAGAAGCTCACCCAGAAGGTGCTCAACGCGGGCGACTGGAAGAGCGCGATGCGCATGCTCGAGAGCAAATTCCCGAAGGAGTGGGCGCAGAAGATTCAGGTCGAGGTCACGCGCGAGCTCGACCACGTGTACGCCATTGCCGAGAAAACGCTCCCCCCAGAACAATTCGACCGACTCCTTGCGGCCATCGGTTCGGCTAGCCAGGGAGAGGATGGTTTCGAGGCGGACGACGTCGGCCTCGGCATGCACTGATCCGGTCACGTTCGCTGAGACCGTTCTCGGTCTCCACATCTGGGATAAGCAGGCCGACCTCTTGCGGCTGGTAGCGAACAACAAGCGTGTGGCTTGCCGCGCGGGCCACAAGGTCTCGAAGAGTTGCTCGGCATCGATTCTGTCGTTGTGGTGGCCGATTGCCCACCCGAACGGTCGTGTGATTCTTACGGCCACGACGAATCCGCAGATTCGTAACGTGCTTTGGAAAGAGTGTCGGCGGCTTCGTCATTGCTCAAAGATCCCATACCCGGACATGGCCGAGTTGCCGGCGATCGGCATGCAGTGGCCAGACGGTCGAGAGATCATCGGTTTCTCAACGAAAGAGTCGGAGAGAATGGCCGGACTCTCTGGCTCGGAGATGCTGTTTATCGTCGATGAGGCGAGCGGCGTCCCGGAGGTAATTTACGAGGCCATCGAAGGTAACCGAGCGGGCGGGGCTCATGTTCTCCTGATTGGGAACCCGACGCAGCCGACGGGAACATTCTACGATGCGTTCCACAGTAAAGCCGCTTTCTGGAAGACGATTCATATCTCTTCGATCGAGGCTGCTCAATACGAGCCGCACATTCCTGGCCTGGCGACATCGGAATGGATTGACGAGAAGCGCCAAGAGTGGGGCGAATCCGATCCGCGTTTTCAGGTACGCGTGCTCGGTAACTTTGCCGACAGCCACGAATGTTCGGTCGTTTCTCTCTATCATGTGGAAGCGGCTCAGGATCGGTATGACGATCCGGAAGAGCGTGCGCATGCGCGCGGGCGCCTCGAGATAGGGTGCGATCCGGCCCGGTTTGGCGACGACGAAACGGTCATCGCGGTGCGGCGAGGCAAGCGCATCGTCGACATGGTGATTGGCCGCCAACTCGACGAGCACGCGGTGGCGCGGCTGGTCGAGGAAACGGTGCGGCGTCACCGCGCGAACGACGAGCAGCCCGCGCTGGTCAAGGTCGACGAGTGCGGCGTGGGCGCCGGTGTGGTCAGCGTGCTGCGCACGAAGTCAGGGCCCGATTGTCCGTTCGTGGTGATTGGCGTGGATGCCGGATCGGCCGCGGACAACGAGGAAGAGCACTTCAACCGCCGAGCTCAGTTGTGGTTTGGCGTTGCCGACTGGTTGAAGGACGGCGGGCAGATCCCAAGGGACTCGAAGCTCGAGGGCGACCTCTTGAGCGCACATTATTCATTCGATCCGAAGAACCGGCTGAAGGTGGAAAAGAAAGAGGACATAAAAAAGCGCATTGGCCGCTCACCCGATCGAGCGGACGCGATTGCGCTCGCGGTTCATTTCTCTGCGCCAAGGATGATTCGCCCGGTATCGGCTCGCCCCGAGGCGACCTATCGATTCTCTGGAATGGGACGCGGATACTGAATGGGAATCGTCGCAAATCTCGCTAACCGCTACGAGCGGTGGCGCAATCCCATCATTCAGACCAAGCGCCTGACGACCCGGGTAGCCAACCCGGTCGTCCCGCAGTTGCCGCTGTACTACCAGTTCCAGCGCATCGGCGGCGGGCTCACGCCCACCCAGGTCAGCTCGATCATCAACGAGGCCGACACGGGTGATCTCGCTCGCTTCGTCGATCTATCGAACGAGTTCCGCCAGAAAGACTCGCATCTCCAGTCCTTGCTCGGTACGCGCGAGACGGCGCTCGCTGGGCTCGAGTGGACCATCGATCCGGCGGTCAAGCCGGGGCGCGCACGCCCGACCGCGCGCGCGAAGAACGTCGCTGAATTCGTTCACCACGCCCTCCGCTCGGCAGAGGGAAACGGTCAGGACATTCGTTCGCTGCACGATACCGTCAGCCACCTAGCCGGCGGCATCTATCACGGCCATGCGGTCTCGGAGACCGAGTGGATCCGAGACGGTCAATTTGTGGTGCCTCGCGGGTGGCGCCCAATCGCGCCGCGCCGTTTCCGCTACGAGCAGAGCACGGGGAAATTCGTTTGGTGGGATTCGGTCACCGGGATGAATACCGGCATCGATCTCAGGCAGTTGTACCCCGACAAATTCATCATCCACCAGCCGCGCATCAACGGCGACGTGCCGGTGCGCGAAGGACTCGCGCGCGTGCTCGTGTGGGCTGCCCTCTTCCGCAATTGGACGACGGGTGACTGGATGCGTCTTGCCGAGCTGTCGTGGAAGCCTTGGCGCTTCGGCGTGTACAAGGGGACCGCGAGCGACGACGACATCGACGATCTCATCACGGCGCTCGATAACCTCACCACCGTCGGCTACGCGACTCACTCAGACCGGGTCGACATCCACGTGGAATGGCCCGAGCGCGGGCGCGGTGTGCAGAGCGCTCATGCCGAGCTCGCCAGCCACCTGGCGCGCGAGATGAGCAAAGCCATTCTGGGGCAGACGCTCACGGTCGAACAGGGCGAGCGTGGCGCGAGGAGCCTCGGCGAGGTTCACGACCGCGTGCGCAAAGACATCGCCGAGGGCGACTCGGTCGCGATGAGCACGACGATTCGGCGCGACCTCATCGCGCCGCTCGTGCGACTGAACTTTGGAGCGGAAGAGACGGTCCCGACCTTCCGGTTCGTGACCGACGACTATCCGGACCTCGGCGAGTTCGCTCGAGGCATCAAGGCGCTCGGAGACGGCGGCTTGCGCGTCCCGCAGGACTGGGTGCGCGACCGACTGGGCATCCCGAACCCGCGCGAGGGCGAAGCCATCCTGATTGGGCGCGACGAACTCCTGGCCGAGGTCGGATTGCCCAAGCCACCGCCGGCGGCTGAAGAGCCGAAAGAAGAAGACGAAGATAATGACAAGCCCGAATCAGAATCAGCTGAAGCAGCCTGACTCCGAGACCGATCTCCCGTCGACTGGCTTGTACTTCAAATCGATCGACGTCGAGAAGCGCGAAGCGAGCTTTGTCGCTTCGGATGAAACGATCGACGCCGACGGCGACATCGTCGAGCAGAGTTGGGATCTGGATCGGTACCGGAAGAACCCGGTGATCTTGTTCGCCCACGATCAGCGGTCGCTGCCGATTGGGCAGTCGACCGACATCGGCGTGAAAGACGGATCGCTACTCACGGCCATCAAGTTCGCCTCGAAGGAAGCGAACCCCATGGCCGAGATGGTTTGGCAGTCGGTCAAAGAAGGAACGCTGCGTGCGCTGAGCGTTGGATTCAGACCGCGCGACGTGCGTCGCGAGCTTCGAAACGACAAGGAGGTATTCATCCTTGCCGACAACGAGCTTCGTGAGATCAGCGTCGTTCCAGTTCCGAGCAATCCGAATGCGGTTCGGATGCTGAAAACGAAAGCAGCAAGGAAGGGCTCGCTATCAAGCGAACCCGATGAAGAGGAAGTGGCTAGTGCATCACGGCGGCACTTGACCAAAGAAAACAGGCCGCCGCTGGAGAAGAAGATGGATATCGAGGAAGTCCAAAAAACGTTGGAAGTGGAGCAGGCGAAGAGCAAAGCGCTCGAGTCGCGCTGTGCCGATCTCGAAAAGCGCTTGAATGAAAGCGCCACCGAGCTGAAGTCGATGAAGCTGAAGGAGATCGAAGGACAGATCGACTCGCTCATCGGCAAGAAGATCGCCCCGACCGAGAAGGCAGGCCTCTTGCGCCTCGCCGAGCTCGATCGTGCCTGCTTCGACGGACAGATGAAGGCCATCGGTGAGCGCCCCGACATGGCTATCGCAAAGAGCAATCCGCTCGGCGCAGATCCGACTCCGCCGAGCTTGATCGAGTTGTCGGGCAACGACGGCCGCGGCTTCGAAGCCCTGGTCGCGCGGGCGAGCTGAAAGGAACTGAAACATGAGCACTGCAAAGCGTAAACACCAGTTCGCCACTGTCGACACTTTCACGGTGGCCACCGGACAGACCATTCTCATCAACCGGGCAGTCCTGCTGTCTGGCGCAGACACCGACATCGCCCCTGCTGGCGCAGACAGCGACTTGGCAGTGGGCGTGGCGCTCACCGGCGGAGCCGCCGGTACGCGCGTCGATGTCTACCTGTTCGGCCCGGTCGTGCCCGTCGTGGTCGGCACGGGTGGCGCAACCCGCGGGACCAAAGCCGTGCTCGTGGCGGATGGGTTTGCGAACGCGCCGGCGCACAACTCGGACGGCACGGGCAACCAGGCCATTTACGGCATCTTCATGCAAAGCGGTGTCGCAACCGAAGTCGTCGGAATGCAACTTCAGGCCTCGAACCGCGGCAGCTGAAAAGGAAATGACAATGGATATCACCGGTGGAACCCCCGCGGGGCAGAAAATCTTGGTCGTCTCCGAAGACGACATGAAAGAAGTGGAGCGCCTGGCGAAGTCCGGCGAGGTCAGCGAGAGCGATCTTGCGGCTTACGATCGGCGCATGGCTCGTAAGAGCGGCCGTCAGACCAAAGCGGACATGTACAAGGAGTACATCTCTCGCATGTGCGAGCTCATGGCTTCGCCGTCGCGGGCTGCGAAGGTCGAGTTGCAGAAGGCGAATGCCGGACTGACCGGCCTGAATACCTTCGTGAACAAGGACATCGCGCCTGGCACCGTCCACAACAACGCGACGCTGTCGAACATGAGCGTGATGTACGCGAATGAGGCGTATATCGGCGAAACGCTGATGCCGATCCTCAACGTGGGGAAGCAGAGCGACATCTTCTACACCTACGGTCAGCGTGACCGGCTGAACTACCCGGACGATCAGATCGGGCCCCGCGGTGAGGCCAACGAGGTGCAGGAGACCCGCACCACCACGACCTATGTCTGCAACCCGTTCGCCTACTCCAACTTCGTGAGCGCCATGACGCTCGCGAACCAGGATGCGCCGCTGAACGAGATGGTGGACATGGTCGAGGCCATCATCGAAGGCTTGGCTTTCCAGCGTGAGCGCCGCATCGCAACCGTGCTCACTACGGTCGGCAACTTCACCGGTCAGACTGCCGCGATTGCTGCGGCCAACCGGTGGGACACGGCGGGGGGTGGCGATCCCATCGCCGACATCCAGAACGCGACCTCGAACGTGTGGCTTGGTCGCGGGCCGAGTTCGCTCTACATGTACTCGTCCTTGACCGTGTACAACGTCCTGAGTCGCCACCCGGCGATCTTGGACCTGTTCAAGTACAATGGCTCGAGCCCGGGTCTCGCGACTCCGGACATGATCGCTCGCTTCTTCGATGTCGAGCGCTATCTGATCGGCAGGGCTCGTCGAGAGACGGCCAACGAAGCCGCAGCAGCCACTTACGCTCGGATCTGGGGCGACGTCCTCGGGTTCGTTCGTGTGGCCCAGCGCGTGTCGACCCGCAACGCGGTGTTCGGCTACACGCTCCGCCACGGCCAGCCGATCACCACGCAATGGTTCGACCAGAAGGTCGGCCACGGTGGCGGATACTTCGCAAAGGTCAGCGTGTCCGAAACACACCAGATCGTAGCGACGCCCGCCGGGTTCTTGATCACTACTCCCACGGGCTGATGAAGCCTGAGACGGGGTATTCTCGCTGGCTGAATCGCACGCCTCGGGGGATCCCTGGCGGTACGAAGCTCGGCTCGGTCGAGGTTCGCTACTGGCCGCCTGGGATGACCATGACGCTGCCGAATTCGGCTCGAGCCGACGCGAAGGCGCTGGGCCTCACTTACGTGGGGCCTTGTCGTTGACCTACATAGTTCAAGCGGATTTGGAAGCTCGCCTGAGCGCGCGGGTCATTCGCGAGATTCTGGACGATGACGCGAGCGGCGCGGCCGATGCGGCAAACATCACTCGCGTGATTGCCGACGCGGAAAGCTACTGCGAAGGCTTCATTCGAGGGAACTACGATCTGACCACGATTCGCGCCCTCGGAACGGCGGCACCGAATGAACTAAAGCGGCTCTGCATCGACGTGGCAACGGCGTATCTTTGGGATCGGCACCCTGAGTACGTGCGCGCACATGGAGACAAACTCCTCGAGCGAGCTCGCCGCGATCTCATCGATCTGCGCAACGGCGTCACCCGCTTCGACGTGACGGGCACGCCCGAGCCGGCGGCCAACCAGGGCGGCGTGGTTCGCTCGGGCGATCCGGAGCAACCCGACGAGTCGACTCAAATCTTTGCTGGCCCGGACGGGCTCGGGATTTTCTAATGGCACTCACACGACCATCACGCATTGTGGATATGTATCAATCCGGAGTGGCTGTTACTCCTGACGATACGGCGACCATCGCGACCACTCTAGCATTGTGGGTTGGCGGCAGCGGAGCCCTGCGCGTGATGTTCAATGGAGACACAAACCCGATAACCATTTCAGGGGTGCCATCTGGTCTCCACCGCTTTGCGGTTACCCGAGTTTATCTCACAGGAACCACGGCTACATCGATTGTAGCCCTGCGGTAACATGCCGAGCGAAGCGAGTGCCGTTGGCGCACTTGTCCTCCCCGTTCCGGCTGCGGTCGCCGGATCTCAGTTTACTGACCCGGTCCTCGAGACACTCCTCGACTTCGCCGCGTTCTACATCCGCGATGCGCTCAATGTGCGACTCGCGACGATCGCCCCGGTGGGTCACACATCCATTGCGGATGCCGTGCCCGTTGCAAACCGGTTCGAGTTCGACCCGCTCGAGCCCCGCGGGCACGTTGTCAAGCTCACCGTACCGGCGTTGTACCTCTACTGGCTTGGCGACTCGAAGGTGAAGGAGTGGACGACGATCCATACCTACCGCGTTCGCGAACTCCACATGCTCTACGTGTTTCCGGAGTTGCCAGGCATTGACCAGATGGTCGAGCGCTACGGCCTCATGAACGCAGTCGACTCTGCGATGCACAAGATGACCAAGCGGCAGATGCACGACAGCTACACGCCCCCAGGGAGCGCTGCGGGCATGAACGTGAGCCAGGCGCTCGCAGCCCGAGGCGTGGTCGACTGGAAGTACCTCGGCGGCCGCAAAGGGCGCTTTGGTATCGACGAGGGGCCGCTGGCGGAGCGTCGCGCGGCGAAGAAGAGCGGCCGGGATTTCCCGGCGCTGAAGGGTAGCTTTGAGGTCTGGGAGCGCGTGCTCGGGATGGATCTGGTGGATCCGACCGACGTAACTCCAGACATCGCCGTCTCGGTTAGCGGCGGCGAGGGCGCGGACGTGGTCGAACTGTTCGACAGCGTGCTCTCTGCGCCAGATGGCAGCGGAGAGCTCTGATGGCGAATCCGCGCCGGGCCTCCACGATACGCACGACGCGAGCGGCGATGGCCGCCGATCGCGGTCCAGACATCGAGCACTACAATACCCCGCTCGACACGCCGAGGCTGTACCGCTGGGTGGTAGCTGCCACCGATACGGTCGACAATCTCACGGTGCTGACCCACCAGGGCGGCACGGTGGGGCGCTGGCGGTTGGTTCGCGACGACGTCAAGGGTGCTGTCTTGACCGATGCGGACGAGACGCTGACGGTGGGCGGTAACTTCTACCGGCTTCTGTCTGCTGCGCAGACCGCGAACCGATCGAAGACGATGTCTATAACGAATGCCGCAGCGGGCGACATTGTTCGCATTGTGCGGACGAGCACAGCGGCATTCACGCTGGCCATCATCAATGGCGGGCCTGCTGCTGGAACGATTACGACCTTGCCGGCCTCTCAGCGCTGGTGGGTAGAAGTGTACTTCAACGGAACAGATTGGGAGCTCTACGGGGCCGCGCAAATGCCATGAAAAGATACCTCGTCGTCGAAGGCAAAGAAGGCGTGCTTGTTTGCAACCCCCACGTGGAAGGCCGCTGGGTCGGTCAGCAGATCAAGGCCGAGTACGATCCGAAGAAGAGTCGGCCGACGTGGTTCGAACCCATCAAGGTGGTCATCGAGAGTCACCCCGATCTCTTGAAAAACATCAAGAGCGGACTCTTGGTTCATCACGACACCATCGTTTCCGAATCGATGGATTCGGCAATGAAAGAAGCAGGAGTTAACTAGCCATGCCGCTTACTGGCATCGACCCCCTCGACCCTACGCCCTCGACGCGGCGCGAACTCATCTTTGGTGCTGGCTTGTCCAGCGCCGGCACCGCGCGTGACGTGGTGCTGTTCGGCAACCGCACGGCGGTGGGCACGGAGACCCTGGATACCCTCGGCATTCCGATCGCCGACGACACCGACGCGCGCGCGCGCTTCGGGCTCCGCAGCGAGCTCTACAACATGTACCGCAAGTACGTGGCTGTGGATCCCAACGCCACCGTTTACGGCGTGGCTGTGACCGAGTCCGGCGGGACCGCCGGCTCGTGTACGCTCACGTTCGCGACCAACGCGTCGGGCTCGACCACGCTCGAGGTGGCGGTGACTGGAACCGTGTTGTCGATCCCGATCGCGTCGGGCGACACGCCCACCGTGGTTGGCGCGGCGGTTGCCGCGGCCATCAACGGCGGCGACGAGGGCATGCTGATGTGTACGGCGGCAGCGGTTGCCGGCGTGGTGACGATCACTACGATCCACCTGGGAGACCGAGGGACATTCGTAATCGGCGACGCAGGTCCAGTAACTCGAGGGATTCGAGCTCGATTCTTGGTGACCGTGGCGATGACGGTCGTGAAAGCGGTGGTTGCTCCTGGCGCTACTGCGGACGACTTCACTGCGGCGATCAACAGCGTGGCGAACTCGGAGATCTATTACCAGGTCTCGCCCATCCAGTTGACGAATCCGTCGGAGACGGACAATCAGCTTGGCGAGCACATGGCGATGATCCGGACTCAGTCCTTGCCGATCAACGGCAAAGACCAGGTCCTCGTCGCGGGCAGCATCGACACGCCGACCAATGCTCAGACGTCGGCAACTGACGCGCAGATGAATAGCGTGTTCGGAAACATGTTCCACTCCGAGGGCAACGACTGGACCCCTGGGATGATTGCGGCGCACAACGCAGCGGTGATGCGCAGTCAGCAGGTGAAGCACCCGAGCGCGAACTTCGCTGGCTACCAGAACAGCGACAACACGGTTTACAACATTCCCGATCCGTTCACCATCGCCAATCGGCCGACGGCGACCGAGATCCGAGGCATGCTGAACAACGGCGTGTCGCCGATCGCCTTCAGCTCGAAGGGGAAGGCCTATCTCGTCAGGCACATCACGAACCGAGCTCTTGGTGCCACTGCGGGCGGCGTTACGCCGACCGACTACCGGGCGCGGTCGGGTCACATCCCGAGCGCTGTCCACTTCGCCTGGGCGTTGGTGCGCTCGAAATGGGAGTCGCAGAAGCAGCCGTTCGTGGCTGATGATCCGAAGGACGGTCAACTGCCAACCGCGCGCACAAGCACTCCGTCACAGGCCAAAGGGATCTTGCTGTCGGTGATTGCAGAACTCACCGCAAGCAAGCCGCTCGGGATCTACGACGGCCCGATCCTCGCTCCGGACAAGGTCGACTTGATGAAGAAGAGCATCGTCGTCACCAAGATCACTGCCGGCATCAGCGCCTCGGTCGACTTTTACGCCGCGGAACACAACTACAAGGCGGAATCCACCGTTCGCGAAACGTCGGCTGCGTACTAGGAGAACGCCATGCTTTACCCATCGATTTTTCTGTATGCGAATGGTGTGCTCCTAGCCGAGAACACGGAGATCGAGACCGCGCTCGAGGCCAACATCCAGGATGTGGAGACTACGGTGAAAGGGTGGGCTGGCATCACGCCATCGCCCATCATGCGGACCATTACCGCAAACAACGTGATCCCGCTGCCTGGCGTCGAATTCGACTTCGAACAAAAGATGCTCGACTACGAAGAGCTCGAGATCATGATGCAAGAAGGCGGCAGCGGGAAGAAGTGCATCACCAAGGGGTACATCATGAATGTGCCTCGCAGTGCTGGCGTCGGCAAGGTCAGCACGATCAACTTCACATTCCATGGCACCCCAACGGCATTCCTGTAGAAGTTGAATGCCAGCCATCTACGGCCAGCTATTCCTATTCCTTGATGGGCAGTTGCTGGCCGAGAACACTAGCGTGACGGTTCGATACGAGCGTCGGGCTGAGGATGTGTTCTCCTTCGAGAATGGCTATGAAGGACAAGATGTCGGTCCAGCAACACTGGTTGTTGAGGCGACGAACGTGGTCCCTCGCAAAGGCGCAGAGTATCCGTTCGAAGACGTGATGTTGGCCAATCAGAAGGTCGAGCTTTACTTGCAAGAAGGCTCGAACGGGAAGGGCCTAACGAGCAGCGGCGAGCTCGTGGACGTTCAGCGCAACGGTGCGGTCGGCCAGAACTACACGCTGAATTTTACCTTCCGAGGGGAACCCGCGACCTTCCAGTGAGAGACAACCGCTGGCGCTTGCCGCCGAGCGGTACGCCTCCAGAGAAACTGTTCCGGCTGATGCTTCAGGCCCCGCGGGCGGTAGCTTCGATCGACTACCGAGTTCGCGGCGCGGAACAAGTCGCGCTCTCAGTGCGGGCGCTCACCTGGCTCGAGGAAGTGGCGATTCATGATCGAGAGGATGGAATGCCTGGGTATATCTCAGCAGCCCTCCTCGCGGATGGGAAGCAGGCCTTCGGAACCACAAGGGAGGTATTGCAACTTCTCGAGGATGAAGTGGCGGCGATTGGTAGGCAGGTGCTCGAGGTCTTGGCTGCGATCTCACCGTCCTACCTTCGCAGCGACATGGACGCGTGGCTGACGACTCTGGTGACCGGGGCTCGCCATGCGACCAACATACGAACTTCGATCGACATCAGCGATACCGACGACTGGATCGTCGGGGCAAAGGCCGTAAGGATCCACCGGATTGAAAGATGGTTTGGGTTGCCAGCGAATGAACTGACCGACGGACAGAGATTGGCATTCAAGGCGGCCTGCCAAGTGGTCAGCCAATTGGGATCTGAGAAGTGACAACTGAAGGTAAGAGCGCACTCGCCCTTGCAATCGAGACCCGGCGCCGGAAGGCGTACGAGTTCTCGGTGCAAGGGTTTTTTTCTTTGGGGGAAAAGCCGATCCACAAGATCGCCGTTTGGGTCAACACCAAGTTCGAGCAGGACAAGGCGGTGGTGGCGGCGCACCAGGTCGTTCAGCAGTTGACGGCTGAGGCAGAGTCGGCGAGGAAAGATGAAGATCTGCTGCTCGACACCAAGACGACTCAGATTCTTTTCCAGGCTTGCCGCCGGGCCGAAGCGGGAGACGAAGAGAAGGGATACATGTATAGCGCTTTCCCGTCTCCAGAGTGGATGAGGAAGAATCTCACGACCGATCAATTGGCGGTGTTGATCAATCTGTACAATGAGGTGAGGCGCAAAGAGGCTCCCATCCAGTCAAGCATCACACTGGAGCAGGTCGAGAGCGTATCAAAGATGTGTGCCGAGAATGCGGCAAGCGACGTGCCCGAGGCGGTCCTTGCGATCTTCGACCGAGAGTGGATGACCCAAGCGTTCGTGCTGTTGAGCATGAAATTGAAGAGGCTGCAGCATGAGAGTGAAAGTGAGTCTCGGGGAGTTGAGGAAATACCACCTCCGGCATCTGGAGAGGATGGCGACGGTGGGATCGACGATGGAGAAGGCCTTGGATCGGGCGGCTGATCGGGCGCGGGGTGATCACACCTACCAGAACCGGACCGGCGATCTCACGTTGAACACGTTTGCCGAGCTGAAAAAGGACACGGCCAATGAGGCCCAGGTCGATCTCGTCATGGCGACGGATTACGCAAGCTACCTGTTCGAGGATGGCAAAACTTCGTTTGAAGAACAGGCCGATGTGGCCGAGAATGAACTCACGGCCCACTTCACGAGCGACTGATGCCGGAAGTTAGATATACGTTCACAGCATCCGGGCAGGAGGGCGTAATCTCCGCATTCCAGGGGATCACAGCTTCGGCTGAGGCGAATGCGCGAGCGTTTGAGAAGTCCGCCGGCGTTGCCAAGAAGGCTTCCGCCAAGACGGTTCAGGCTGCGAAACAGGAAGCGGCCGGGATGGTTCAGGCGACCCAGCAGCAGGTCAATTATCGGACTGCTCAGCTGCGCAAGATGAGTGCCGAGGAAAGGGGCATCATCCGGGCTCGCAGGCACCTGTGGGACCAAGAGAAGCGCCTAAATCGCGACCGCGAGCGCGAGGCGGCCCGAGTAGCTAGCCGCGAAGCGAGAGCTCAGCAACGCGTGGCTCGAGGCCGGCGCCAGACATTCGGTCAGATGGCCACAGCCGGCGTCTACGTGGCTGGCGCGGCGCTTGCCGGGGGCGCAAGGGTTGGCGGCAGAGCTCTCCGTGAGGGGATGGCATTGCGAGATCAGGCGACTGACATTGCTGTCCGGTCGAGAACGCCAGGTGGGCCATCATTCAACTCGGAGTCGCTTGCTAGGGGGTTCGAGCGAACAGCAACTTCAACTCCTGGCGCCAAAGCAGAAGATGTGGCTGGGGCTGTTAGTGCGTTTATTACAAAGACCGGCAAGGGCGCCATTGCGCTATCAATGCAAAAGGTGTTCGCCGAAATAGCGGTTGCAACGAATTCGTCGGCGGCAGACATTGGGTCTGCGGCCGCAGATATATTTAAAAAATTCGGCATCACTGGTGTTAATGATATGCGCGAAGCGCTTGCGATCCTGGCAGTACAAGGCAAGGAAGGAGCCTTCGAACTCAAGGACGCAGCAAAACAATTTCCAAGGCTGGCCGCAGCCGCTCGCGTTTTTGGTATGGAGGAGGGAGTCCAGGGTGTTGCCAAACTTGGCGGCCTTACACAAATTGCCAGAGAGTCGACAGGGACTGGCCCTCAGGCCGCGACTGCTGTTGAGGCTATGTTCAGGACGCTAACTGGCAAATCAGAGAAGATCAAGGCCCTGACAGGGGCTAATGTTTTTACCGATGAATCGAAAACACAGGGCAGGGATATCAATGATGTCTTAGTAGATGTGATTGGCGGAGCAAAGGGGAACGTTGAGATTATTGGCAAGGTATTTGAGAAGCGAGCCCAGTCGGCCGTGATGGAATTAGTGAAGACATACAACGAACAGATAAGAGCGGGGAAAGGCGAGGCGGACGCCAGGGAAGCAGTGCGCAAGCAATTGCTTGATGCGCAAGACGTCCAAGAGGCAGTCGCGACCATGGAAGAAGATCTGGCCACGCAGGGAACCACCTTCGCGAACCAGTTGACGTCCGCGTGGGAAACATTCAAGGCTGCGTTTAGCGACGAGGCCATTGGCGGGGTGAAATCATTCATCGAGTCGATCGGAAACATGGAGAAGCAGTTCGGTCTGATCACTGGCGCCGGTGAATCGCTTGGTGAGTTGTTTGGCAATGTAGCTGGTGGGCTTGACACCCTGATGAATATCCTCAAGTCATTTGGGATCCAGTTTGGAGACAAGATATCGCCAGAGAAACGCCTGGAGATGGCTACCAGGGCATACGAGGAAAGACTGCCAGAGCTTGAAGAGCAAAAGGAAGATCTGCTGATGTCCATTGGTCAGACGACTGACGAGAAGAAAGAGAAGCGGCTTCGTAGCCGGCTGGACAAAAAGGACGAGGAAATCCAGAAGATCAAAGACGAGTATTCCGAGGCTGGCGCCAAGTTCAAAGCGTCTGGCCATGCGACCGATCGACTGGCAGAAGGTGGTTTCATTGGGAAACTGATGGCTACCGGCGTATCCGAGTCTTACGCAGAAGACATAGCTAGTAGAGTCAAAGCAGACCCAAACGTTGGAACCCCTAAGGGCATATTCCCGGCGATAGCCGACTTTTTAGGTGGGCGGCCGACAGAGGGATCCAGACCGATTACTGGCATGAATGAGGAACAGGCAAAGTTGATCCAACAGTTCGCCAATGAGCAAACGGCGAAGATCAACGGGGAGGATACCCAGCGAGAACTGGACGCCCTCGGGAATGCTCTGGCAAAGGCAACCAAGGAAGCTAGCGCGTTTTCGCTGTCGTCGAACGCGGCTGCGGCATTCCTTGCCTCTGTTGGAATTCAGCCAAAGTGACCACGCAGTCTCCGCTAAATGCGACTCGATCTCTTCCGCTAATGTCGTGGCGCGGCATCCCGGCCCCTCCGTACTCAATGGCAAACTATAGTGGTGGCCACGACCAAGCGGAGCGTAGGTACCCGTACATTGATGGCGCGAGCCACGAACACACTGGGCGCAAACCGATCCCCATGCAGTTCAAGCTGATGTTCTTGAACACGCTTCGCGAGAAGATGTTCCCTGAGCTGTTCCAGTTGTGGCAGGAGAATTTTGTCGAAGACGGGACCATCGGAGATCTCGAGCATCCATTCCTTGGAAAGCTCACGGCCCGCCCTGTCGATTGGAGCGTAGAACTCGATGCCACTCGCGCGAGCGGCGTGATCATGGAAGTCTCGTTCATCGAGACGAAGCAAGATCTTGAACAGATCAATTTTCTAGGCGCCGACTTTGAACTGAAAGCGGCTGCCAAGGTAGCTGATGACGGCATGAAGGAGTTGAAGCTCACATGGCCCACTGGTGAGCGTACCACGTCATTCAGCGACCTCGTGGGTCAGATCAACGGTCTGATCTTTTCGGCCCGCCTCACCCTGCAGGGTATTGTGAACCAGATGCTCGGTACCCTCGACCGAGTCATCGAAACTATTCGCGGGGCGGCCACCCATCCTGCATGGGCGCTGCTCTACGTGGCCAAAACGATTCGCAATCGGGTAAAGGACATTGGGACTACGCTTGGAGTCAACCCGAGGCCAACGGCAAAGAAGACGGTAGCTGGCCGAACGAGCATTGACATCTTGGCACTGGAGTTGAGAAACACGGTGTCCGATCTCATGTCGCTCAATCGGCCGCTCCTTGGCCGTCCGGATGTGCCGCCGAACTCGACCGTGACTTACTACTCAGCATGACTCAGAACAAATTCGAGTCCCTGATTGAACTAGGCTTCACTGATGGGACGACGATTCGAGCCGTGGAGAACTTCAGCTATACTGAGAACTTTCTCGACCCATTCGGCTCGCTGACATTTTTTACTCGCCCCCCACGAGAGAGGCTCGTCGAGTACGACGACAAGCTGCAAAAAGGGTCGCTCATCCGCCTTTACATCGACAGCAATCAACAGGCGGTCATGATGATTGTAAAGAGAACTATCAAGATCTCGGCCGAGGGTGTTTCGTTCAGCATTAACTGCAAATCGGTATTGGAGACCTTGAAAGAGGGAAACGTCGACCCGTATTTCACAAGGGACTTCAAGAGCGATACCGACGTTCTCGGCGTCCTGCTCGAAGTGCTAAAACACTTTGGATTCAAGGCAATCGTAGTCGACACGGCTGACAACATTGCCATTAAGATGGGAGAGTCTTCGGCCAACGTAAAGAAGAAAAAGAACTTCAAGAAGATCGACACGGCGTCGCTTCAATTGAAGGACTTTCAGGCCTCGCCGGGAGACACTGCGTATTCGTTTTGCCAGAAGATACTAGGCCGACTCGGTCTGGTAATGAGCGTTGACGCCACGGGCGTCATCTACCTGGCGTACCCGAATTACACGCAGCCTCCGTCCTATTCTCTGTTTTTGGCTCACCCGGGAGTGAACCAGCCGGGCGCAGATTGGTTTCACGGCGAAGTGACGATTGAGGACACGAATGAGGGGCAGTATTCCGAGGTCGTGGTCCTGGGCCAGGCCTCGGACGACGATGGCCAGACTCGCGCCAATCAGCCGGGCCATCGAATCAAGGTGTCCGGGATCCCGGAGCGAGCAGGAGTCCCGTTCGAAAAACTGCCGACTACGGAACTGGAGCGCGGGCGTCATAGTTATCGATCGAACGAAGGGTCCGTTTACAAGCCGCGAATCCATGTCGATAAGAATTCTCGTGATGCGGACATGGCTATGTTGATGGCCGAGTTAATCCTGGGTGTAAACAATTCCGGAGGATACCAGGTTCGTGGATCCGTGCGAGGAGCACGGTCCACTGAGGGACCGGTGTGGACCGTGAATACGGTCGCGCATGTTAGAATAGGCATGGCAGAATTCGATGAACCGATGTGGATTTTGGAGAAGACTCTGTCCGTCGACCGCGCCCGTGGGCAAGAAACAGCATTGACTCTAATCCCATTGAACTCACTAAGGCTCGGCGACGTGGCCACGGCGGGGACCTGACATGGCGGGAACAGTTGATCAGCGGATTGATATCGCGGACGTGCTCGAGACGACAGCCGTGAACGGTGAGATCCGTTGCAAGCTCGGCGACTCGCGCGACGGCGGCGGCTATGCCGTCAACGCGCCTTTCTGGGGGATGGACGGATTCATCAGTCGGCCGAACAATCCCAGTTCGGCGGGAGCGGTTCAGGCGCTATACATCATTGACGCGAACACGAAACGAATCATTGCTACCCGTGACAACCGGTTCGCGGTGCAGGTTGGGGCGATGGATCCCGGCGACCGAGCGATCGTTACCGATGGCGATGCTCGCATCTTTCTAAAGCAGAAGAGCGACGCTATCGTACTCTACACTGTTGATCAGACCAAGGACGAGTCGATGCTGATCAGGATGAGCGGCAAGGACGGGTCGATCACTATGACGTGCGGCGGCTGCTTTATCGAGATGAAGGGCGGCAAGCTTACGATGGGCGCCGCTGGCGGCGCCAGCGTGATAACCATTGACGATAAAGGGGTGCAGATCGACGGAGCTCAGTTCCGCTGCGCCACCAGGGGTGGTCACCTGGGCGTGTTAGCTCCGCAAATTCCTCCAAACCCAGCAGTCAACAACATCACGATGGGCCCAGTTGGGGCTACTGCTGTGGGATCGGCATCCTGGACTGTCACCCCGTGAGTTCGATCTGTGAGCCTATGCAAGTTCCCGAGCCTATCTTTCACCTTCCCGCTGCCGTCGATATCGTTACCCACGATACCGGTGATGCCGTTTTCGATCGGGCTTCCTGACATTGGGATCAAGCTGAAGCTACCGAGCTTTGGATTCACATTCCCACTGCCATCTCTGTCGATCCCCGTGGCGATATCGTTTCCATTCCTGAAGTTGCCTGACATCGGGATCAAGCTGAAGCTACCTAGCTTCGCATTCACCTTCCCGCTCCCGTCGCTGTCCATCCCGACCCCAGTGATCTTTCCGTCATTCGTCTGTCCGCTCGACTAGATGACCGTTCTGACCACGTTCGATTTCTTCCGCTATCGATTCGCCGACATCAAGACGGCAACAGGCACGACGTTTTCGTTCGTGGACAATAACCCGCTGCAGGACACCATCACACGGGCGGCCGGAAGCTTCGTGGCCGATGGGTTCGAGGCAGGGATGCGAGTGCAGGTGATTGGCAGCGTGTCGAACAACACCTACTACACCATCGCCACGGTTGCGGCCGGAACTCTAACGCTCATCGCGGCAAACGCCGTAGTGGCGGAAGCTGGCGTGGCGGCGACCTTGTACGGCACCTTCGCCGATCCGGATGGGCGCGAGCGATTCCCCGTCGCACTCGTGCGCGCGAATGGCTTCACGGGCGGGATTACGGGGATCCCGCAGCCGGCCTATAACGACAGCATCATCACGGCCACCTGCAACAGCAGCTTTGCGGACGCCATCGCAGGCACTCCGGACTTCGACTGGTACCTGAGCCAGCGCACGGACGTGGTCGCCAACCAGCCTATGACGATCACGCAGACTCCCGACAGCGGCGGCAACTCATTCAGCGGCTCGGTCAGGCTAATCGTGCTGCCAGACGATGGTGTTTACGGCGACGACGCCATCTCGGACGTCGACCGCGTACGGATCTTCAAGTACTGCCATCTCTACGTGCGACGTCGCAGCGACGGCGCGATTCAGTGGATCGATATCTTTCGTAGGATGATGGGCAATTACTAGTGGCTTACTCCACAGGTCCTTATGCTCGGTACACGACGCTGCCTGTCCTGCCGCGGCCGGAGATCCATTCAGCTCGATCGATCAATTACGAGCATCTGCGATACGAGATCACGGACGCGACCGGCGGGTTTGACGGCATGCCGCCGATCGTCCAGCAGGTAATTCTGCTCATTCAGTTCAATGTGGAAGAGCCAAAGTTCGTGTCCGATCAGACGATGACCAAAGTTCAAAAGGACATTAGAACAGCACTGTCTCCGCTGACCAAGCCGCCCAATCCGCAGATCACTTTGAAGGAAGTCACGGTGGAGAGAAAGACGATTGGCGGCATGACCCGCACCGTTGTGTTCAACGATCTGACGCGCGGGACCGGCACCGACATCACCGTTCAGTTGACGTAGTATGGCACTCCCTGTTGTTACGAATTCAGAGTATCCGACACCTGACGAAATCAGGAACCAGTTGCTGTCGGAGATCCGGTATGGCTACGACCTAATCAGCGTACCAGTGAACGTTTCGAAAGGTACCGAGCTTTACATCCGCTGTGAAGCCGTTGCCAACCTGGTTTCGATCGCCATTCAAAACAACAAGGAAGCGCTTGCCGACATCTCGCCTTTGGATGCGGTAAGCGATGCGCTCGAGGAGCTCGCCGGCATCTACGGGATCACGCGACGAGCGGCGTCGAAGGGTACGGGGCTCGTAACCGTGACGGTCTCCGGTGGCGGCATGGTGACGATTCCGATCAGCTTCCGAATCACGGCCCCGAACGGGATCCAGTACGAGACGACGCAGGCAAACACCGTGGCGACTGCGGCGCTGGTCGAGGTCCAGGCTGTGTCGACGGGGACCACAACCAACCAGGCGGCCAACACGGTGATGACCTGGGACAGCGCTGCGATCGGCAATCTCGGCCAGAACGCTACCGTAACCACGGGTGGCATCGGTGGAGGCGCAAACAGGGACAATGACGACATCCTGAGGCGGCGGCTCATTCAGCGGTTGAGCTTTCCGGCTGCGGGCGGCAACACGGCACAGGTGATCCAGTACGCCGAGGCCGCCAGCGCCGCCATTGAGGCGGCCTTCGTGTACCCGGCGGTTCGCGGACCGGCCAGCTACGACGTGGCCCTCACAGAGGCAGGAACGGGCACTGGCGGCGATCGACAACTCACGACCACGCCCATCGCGCTGGCGGCATCCAACATCCTGGCGAATATGCCCGGCAGCGCCGATCTGAATACCACCACGGTCAGCGCCCAGTACGTGGACGTCATCCTCAACGCGGCGCTGCCGCTGCCGGTGAATGCCGGCGGAGCAGGCGGTGGCTGGCGTGACGCGGTTCCTTGGCCGAGCACGGCCGAAGCAGGTCCGACCGTGTTCGCCAACATCACTTCGGTGACGCTCGCGTCGAACCTCATCCGAGTGAATTCAGGAGCGGCCGACCCGCCGCTGGCGGGGAAGCGCTTCGGGATCTGGGACTTCGCTGCCACAACTCCAGTCATGAGGGAGTTTTCGATCTTGTCGGTCGCTGGAGGCGCTGGCGCTTGGGATATCACCATCGACCCGAACAGCAGCGACGGTATGGGATTTGTCACGACGGGCATGTATTGCAGCGCCGGCGCGGTGCAGTTGAAGAACTATGCCACCGACTTTCTCGCAGCTGTGCGAGCTCTCGGCCCCGGCGAGAAGACGGCCAGCGCGGATATTCTCCCGCGCGGCCGCAGGCATCCAACGCCCGATATCCTATGGCCCACGTCGCTAACCAATGTGGTGCTGAAAGCCGTGCTCACGAAGCACACGGAGTTAGCTGACCTAAGCTACGCAGGTCGGTTCGATACGGGCACGACTACGACACGAACGGCCCCGGCGGTCACAGCTACGACTTCCGACCCGCCACGCATTCTGGTTCTTCGACACTTTTCTATTCGAGCACAGGTATAGATGCTATCACGTGATATTAGCGACTATGGCGGCCAGAAGCTAGATGCCATTGCAGTATCGAATCCAGAAACGCAGATTGCTGCGAGTGAATGGAATCGTACTGCTGAAGATCAGGCGCAGCTAACCCGCACAGGGACGCGCGCGCTGGTGAGCTTCGCGACTACGGCGGTCGCTAAGCCAGTGACCTATGCGGCCTCGGCGGTGAACATTCGCAGCATGTGGGGCAATGGTACGGCTCAGAAGCCGACCGTGCTGAAGACGGCAACCGGGCTCTACACGATCACCTATCCCACGAGCTTCACGGACGCGCTCTCCGTGGTTGAGACGCTCGGGTTCTTCGACGGTTGGGTAAGCTGCCGAGGAACGGACTCGCTCGACCGGCTCGATGGCAGGCTGCTGACCATCTCGGCGAACATCGCGACCATTGCGGTTTACGCCGCCGGCGCGCTGGCGAATGTGGGCAACAATTCGGCTGCCGTCTTTCAGGTCACTGTGTACTTGGTCTAATGGCACTTGGACTCGGCGCCTACAATCCAATGCCTCTTACCCTCGGTGGAGGGGAATCAACGGTTGAGATTTCGCACCAGTCCTTGCTCGACGTGATGTCGCCAGGCTGGGACACCTCGAGCAATACCGAGTTCTACGCAGAGACCTACGCGGATGCGATTGCGGTCACGATGATCTGGGCGGTGAATGAGCGACTGCGCAGTCAGGCGATTCCGGAGCGCATGCTCGAGAACCTGGTGGTGTGGGAGGAAGCGTGCAACATGCGGCCGACGCCAGCGCAGCGAGACATCGAGCGTCGCACTCGGCTGAGCGCGAAGCTTCGAGGGATCGCAAACAACGCGCTCGGCGACATTGAAGATGCGGCCCAGAAGATCCTTGGCGCGAACTTCATCGGGCTCGTGACCGTGCCGGCGGCCGATCAGATCGTGTACTGGCCCGGCATCAACCCCGGGCCGCCCGGGCTCGAGTGGTCGAGCAACCGAGCTCGCATCGGCATCAGCATGAACCTCAACGGCCTGGCGCTCGACCAGTTCAACGACCTGCGCGCAGCCGTTGTCGAGCAACTCGACGCCATGTTGCCGTCGTGGATGAGCTTTGTTGTCGGAGTCAGTAGCAGTTTCGTGGCAGGCATCGGAATCGTAGGACAGACATTACTATGACGTTTAGTCGGGCGAAGTCAGCGGGCTGGTCGAACGATGTGGACACCATCACTGCCACAGAGATCAACGCCATCGACACGAACCAGTCGCGAGCTGTTGATGGGTTCGCGGGCGGTATATATACCCCGACCGGGAGTTGCTACATTCAGGGAACCGGAGGATTCCGGGCTGACCTAAGGGGGCAGTCATTTGTCCGTGGCACCGGCACCACCGGCTTGGTTCTTTTCGAAGTGGGTAGCCTTTTGGCTTTCACCCCCGGGGCGGATATCTCCGATGCCAACAATCAGACGATTAGCCCAGCCAATGGCTTAACTCGGGAGTTTACGGTTCCTACCGGGGCGCGTGCTCACGACTTGGTAAGTCCGGTCGCGTTCGACTCGGGGACCCTTCTCACATTGATTAGGCCAGCAGGCGGAGCATTCAACATCGTGATCCGCAGAAGTGGTTTTGCTGGCGACGACCTGGTGACTCTGCAGGCGTCCACATGGGCATCGGCGACTTTCTATATCAAGGGTGGTGTGTGGCGCATGTACGACTGCTCTGCATTGGCCCTTGCTGGTCTACAGGCATAGTTGGCAGTCACAGTCAATCCCACCCATCCCATGGCCGCTGCCGGCTCCGTCAAAGAGACGGGCAGTTTCTCTTTCGTCAATTCGAACCCCGACACCGTCCGGCGCTACTCTGGAAGCTTCGTCGAGCTTGGCTACAAGCCCGGGATGCGTCTCTACGTGTCGGGCATCGACGCGCCGAACGAAGATCTGTCCTTCAAGATCGAAACGGTCACCGACCGGATCCTTACACTAATCGCCGCCGATGTGGTGACGACGTCAACCTTCGCCACTGTCACTCTGACTGCGGACTACTCAATCGAGCTAGGCGTTACGGCAGCCACTGGCGACACGTTCTGTTACGAACTGACGTCGATTCCGACGGGCAGTCGGCTGCGGCTTGGATTCCTCACCGATCCGCTGAAGTCGTCGGTGCCAACGCCGCTATCGTCCGCTCAAGTGGAGCAACTCGCTTCACTCGACGCGAACGTGTTTCACGACGAGTTCACGCCCGATGTGGCCGGTGAATACACGATTCGCGTCTACGAATTTCGCCGATTCGATGTCATCCCGTCGTACCCCGGAGATCCGGCTGGCGACAGGCGGTTCGCCCTCGTGGCCACTCAGAGCACAACGGTCCATGTCGGCGGCGAGACGCTGCTAAGAATTGTTACCGAGCGCGGCGATGGCGGCGATCTGCGCCTGCAGGTGAACGACGAGACTGTCCGGTCCGCCAGCATCATCAACACCACAAGTGAGCTTGCCAGGACCGCCGCTTTGCAGAGTGCGGTGACGACCCCACTGGCGGCTCTCGTGGGCGTAACAGTCCCGCTGCTCGGGACCTTGTTGCAGGCGGGAGCCAATAACCTGCGCACGCAGTACAACGTTCATCGGGCTGCGGTCGGGGGGATCCATGTTACGGGAGATACGACCAACGTGGTCGAACTCGGGGCAGCAGCCAGCCAGGATGGGGCCATCCGGCTGATCAACGAGATCCGCGACGAACTCGTTGATCACTTGCTCAACTCCACCGACGCAGGCGGTGCATTCTGGCATGCGTCTGGGTCCGACGATCTAGCAAACGTTCCAGTTGTCGGCGCCGCAACCACGCTCGCCGCGGCCACGGTGCTCCTCTACGACCTGCGTGAACGAGTCTACGAGCGGCATCGGATCCTTGAGCCACTGCATGGCGTAGCTGACGCAGTCAACGCGCTCACCGCGCCGCTGCCGCTTGACGATTTGGTCGTCGCCTACCTCGACGAGCTCGTGTCGGCCAACCCTGCCGTGATCGCACGAGAGCCGGAAGGCCTAACCGACGCGGCGCATCTCTACGGATTTGTCTCTTCGCCGCCGGAAATTACTCCATCCGATATCTCCCCTCCTAAGATATAGCCATGCCAGCAAGCCCACTATTCTCAATCAATGGTAACCCTGTTGGGCAGAAGGCTTCCATTGCCGCTGGCGGCGCGGTCACTGCAACCCTGAACAGCACAGTAGGAGTTCGGTCAGCCACCTGGTCTGTTATTCGAGTCGACGATACATCGCTGACGACAGACTACGTGCTCACGCCGTCTGGCTCAGTGAGCCAGGCATGCGCGACGACTGCATTGACAGCCGGAAAGAGCGCTGCGCTACAGGTCACCATCAACGGAGGCATCGACCTCGAGACGGGCCAGCCATCGTCTGCCATGACTGCCGTGGCCAAGTTCTACGTGCTCACGGCCGATGGCTTCGAAGTCCTGAACGCTGGCGAGTTCGGTGACACCAACCTGGAGTCGAGCCCTACTCATGGGGCCGTTGCTGTCGTCAATTTTCTTATCCGTAACGGCTTTGCCTCGCTTGGCGACTACAAAGGCAGCGTGCGCCTGGCCACCACTGGCGCCTTGCCGGCAAACACGAGAACCGGTAACGTACTTACCGAAACCGGTAATGGCGCCCTGCCTACCATCGATGGTTCGGCCCCTGCTGTCAGTGATCGTATATTAGTAAAGGATGAGGTCACTGGGGCCAATCGCGGAATTTATACAGTAACCAGTCTTGGAAGTGCTGGCACCCCATGGGTAATGACGCGTGCAGCCGACTTTGACACTTCCGCAGAGGTGACGACTGGAACTCTGCTTCACGTCGATCAGGGAACGTTGAACTTCGACAAGTTCTTCTTCGTCACCACGCCCGATCCGATCACGCTGAATACAACCTCGCTGGCATTCCAGCAGGTGCCAGATCTGTTGGCAGTGAACTCGGCCGACGCGTCCCTCACCACCAGGATCTCGACAGAAGAGTCCACGCGAGCTACCGCAGACACTTCGC
>ERZ1292623.359-Hain-H51-01um-R1-359-length-49593-cov-7_pt1 | contig 49593 bp, 64 predicted proteins | sample MGYA00564398_ERZ1292623 | MGnify/ENA primary metagenome ERZ1292623 (study PRJEB36523, sample SAMEA6512633) | groundwater metagenome | collected 2019-01-07 | study: AquaDiva: Metagenomics assemblies of 32 groundwater samples
CGGGCAACGGCAGTTTTTCTTCGGCCGACTGTATGGATGTAGTCTTTTTGTTTTTTTCTAGCCATTGTTCTTTATTTTGTCGGCATACGGATGCTGATCGCTTGCGTATATTTTTAATCTTGCCATGCGTTTTGCCTGCAGCCTATTTTTGGGAAGCATTCTTTTTACTGCCAACTCAATAAGTCTTGTTGGGTTTGTCGCACGAACTTGTGCCACACTTCTAGCCTTTAACCCTCCCGGGTAACCTGAATGCGAATAATATATCTTATCTTTTTCTTTCTTTCCGGTTACACGTACCTTTCCGGCATTGATAACAACAACATAATCACCCTCATCTGCCTGCGGAGCGTATGTTTTTTTGTTTTTACCCATTAATTTTTGGGCAATGTCTGTTGAAACGCGTCCAAGCACTTTACCTTCAACATCTACCAAGTGCCATTCTCTTTTTGGATTATTTCCCCTGGGTTGATATGACTTAAACATTTGTTTTTGCTTCTTTGGGCTTTTTGGGTTTTGAAGTCGCTCGGACAGCGGGAAGTTTAGCAAGAAGCTCTAAACGTATACGAGGAGACATGTCGCCGGCGCGGGATCCTAGGCGAATTGTTCTTGTTGCTGATTGCCCTTTTTCCAAGGATTTTCCAAGAATGACCACTTTTTTTGCTTGGGGTTTGTTAATGCCCAACAATCCTGCTGATCTTCGAAGGTCAAGCTCTTCATTTTCTGAAACTCTTAAAACGCTTTGAATGAAACTTCTTACTCCTTTTGCGCGGGTTTCTGAAGTTTCGATACTGCCTTTTTCAAAAAGGCTTAATGCTAGGCCGCGAAGTAGGGCTTTTTTTGCGCCTTTGGATCTTGCTAATCGGGGGTTTTTTACTCTCTTTAACATCTTTCCTCCTTATTTTTTAGGAGGCCAATTATTCTTGCCCCCAGGTAACTCCTTTTTCTGCTAATGCCGCTTCAATAACTTTTGCTGACTTTTCCCCAAGATTTCTAACTTTTGCCAACTCTTCGCGGCTCGCATTTAGGATGTCTTCTACTGTTTCAAAGCCAGCACCAATAAGTGCGTTTGTTATTCTGGTTGGGAGGTTTAACTCTTCTACTGAAAGTTTGCTTGTTGTATTTCCTGTGCGAACTTTTGTTCCGTCTTGAGGAACTTCTTTCTTTGCTGGCGAGACAACGGATTGAAGATATTGAATTAAAATTTCGGCTGCTCTTTTGAGGGACTCTTTAGGTTCAATTGCCCCATCAGTCCAGAGTTCTAGGGTTAATTTGTCATAGTTTGTTAAGCGTCCAACACGGGTTTCTTCAACTTTAACGTTTACTCTTTTTACTGGAGAAAAGTCTGCATCAAGAGGAATAAGCCCTACTGTTCCTGTTTTTCTGTCTTCTGCTGGTGAGTAACCAACTCCGGTTTCGACTTGGAGTTCAACATCAATTTTTGATTTGTCATCAGCAAGATTTGCCAAGACTAAATCAGGATTTGCAATCGTTACTCCTGGAGGGGTTTTTATATCTCCTGCTGTAACGGGCCCCTTTCCGCGAGCTGTGAGGGTAAGCCTTACTGGCTTGTCGCCCTCGTAAGCAATTCTTACCTTTTTAAGGTTTAGGAGAAGGTCAACACCGTCTTCTTTAACGCCTTTGACTGCTGAAAATTGATGTTTAAGGCCTGAGATTCTTGCTTGGGTTATGGCGCTTCCTTGAAGCCCAGTTAAAAGAACACGGCGCAAAGCTGTGCCTAGTGTATGGCCGTAGCCGCGCTCTAGAGGTTCAATTACGAACTGCCCGTAATCTGCTCTTGTTTCTTTGGTTTCTATTTGGAATGGCTGCATGTTTTGTAAAAAAAGCACGGCGTTCACCGTGACTATAGTATTATACGCCTACCTTGAATAGAATTCAATAATCTCCTGTTCTGAGAAGGGCTCTTGGACATCTTCACGGCTCGGAAGCCTTTTTACCTTGCCCAATACAGCCTCTCTTTCAAGCCAGGGTGTAACTTCTGCGTTCTTGCCAAGGGATTTTTTAACTTCAGGGATATTTTGGCTCTTTGTATCGAGTACAACAACATCTCCAACTTTTACCATGTATGAGGGGATATTGACTGGCTTGTCGTTTACTAAAATGTGTTTGTGGGAGACAAGCTGTCTTGCTGCCGGGCGGGATGGGGCAAATCCAAGCCTATAAACAACGTTATCCAGCCTTCTTTCAAGAAGTTGGGTCAAATTTTTTTCCTTTTGGCTTTTGTCGACGTAAGTCTTAAATTGCTTCTCAGTTACTCCGTAAATTCTTTTTGCTTTTTGTTTTTCTCTTAATTGTTTTGCGTATTCTGAAACTTTTCCTGTTCCTTTTGGTCCATGAACCCCCGGTGGGATATTAAGCCTTCTGAAAGATTGACCTTTTCCAAAAAGGTCTACTCCTTCTCTTCTTGATAGTCTGTCTTTTGGTCCGGTATATCTCATATAGAGTAAAAGAGTTAAAGAGTAAAAGAGCGAGAGTATTTAACCTTTACTCTCCTGTTCTCTTGCCCTCTTGCTCTTATTATCATGCTCTCCTTTTCTTTTTTGCCCTTGGGCCGTTGTAGGGCATGGGTGTGACGTCTGCGATCATATTCATCCTTATTCCTGCGCTTTTTATCGCACGAAGGGCTGCGTCTCGCCCAGGGCCTGGGCCTTTTATAAACACATCAACATCTTTCATCTGGAAATCATTTTTCGCTTTTTTTATTGCAGACTCAACTGCTGAGGTTGCAGCAAAAGGAGTAGCTTTTCTAGTCCCTTTAAAGCCGGATTTGCCTGAAGACCCAAAAGCCAAAGAGTTACCATTTTCGTCTGTTATGGTAATGATTGTATTGTTAAAAGTTGCAGTAACGTAAACCTTTCCGTTTGGATAAGCGGTGGGTGTTTTTGGTTTTTTTGTTTCTTTATTTTTTGCAGCCATTTTAAAAGCTTTCTTTCTACAGTCTATTTGCCACCCGCTGGTTTAGCGGGGCTCATCTTTGCGAGGGCTTCTTTTTTGAATGCTCCGACTGTCTTTCTTTTACCTTTTTTGGTTCGACCGTTTGTTTTTGTTCTTTGTCCTCGAACGGGAAGATTTTTTAAATGGCGAATGCCTTTATATGTACCAATGTCTTTTAGTCTTTGAACGTTTTGACGAATCTCTCGGCGAAGATCTCCTTCTACTGTATAGTCTTCAATTGCTTTTGTGACCTTTGCAAGTTCCGAATCTGAAAGGTCTTTGGTTCTTTTGTCTTTTGATACACCTGATTTTTCTAGAATATCCTCAGCACGTCTCCAACCAATTCCATAAATTAAGGTAAGGGCGTAATCTATTTTTTTGTTTTCTGGTAAATCGACTCCTGCAATTCTTGCCATATTATCCTTGTCTTTGCTTATGTTTAGGGTTTTTGCAAACCACGAAAAGAACGCCTCGGCGTTTGACGAGTTTGCAGTCTTTGCATATTTCTTTTACAGATGCTCGTACCTTCATTACTTTTCTCTCCACACTATTCTTCCGCGTGCATCATCATACGGCGTCATTTCAACAACAACCTTGTCGCCTGGCAGAATCCGTATAAAGTGTCTTCGCATCTTCCCAGCAACTGTTGCTGTTACTATACGACCATCCTCAAGCTCTATCCGAAACATTGTGTTCGGAAGAGATTCAAGAACCTTGCCCGACACTTCTTGGTTTTTTTGTTGATCTTCCACAATACTTTAACTATTTAAGAACACGAAATGGTCCCTTAATCACTCGAGCTTAAGGACCTGCCTCGCTTGCAGAACCTTGAGCTTTACTAATCGTAAAGCTTGAAACCCGGGGAGCTTAGGACCAGAGGTTCTCCATCAGTTATTGCAATGGTTTCCTCAAATAGTGCTGCTATTTTACCATCTTGGGTTTTAATTGTCCAACCATCATCACCCGATAGTACAAGCTCGGGCGAGCCTTGGGCATAGATGACTTCTATTGCCAAAGTCGCACCCTCGGGAATCACAGGAGATCTTTTTTCGTCCCCCACCCAGTAACAGGGAATTTGGGGATCTTCATGAAGGTTTTTACCAACCCCATGGCCTGTTAAATCACGAACTGGTGCGTATCCCTTTTTTGTCAGGGTTTCTTCTAAAACCCGAGATATGTGGGCAACACGATTTCCAGAAATTGCTTGATTTATGGAATTTTTTAGAGCCTGCTGTCCTGTTTCTAAAAAATCCTGATCTTTTCTTGATATTTCCCCTATCCCAACAGAAAATGCTGTATCGTTGTGGAATCCTTTGTAGAAGATACCTATGTCAAGCTTGACAATATCGCCATTTTTGAAAGGGAGTTTTGTTGGAACCCCATGAACCACACCATCGTTTATGTTTATACAAGTTGCCCAACGATACTTTGGAACCATCTTAAAAGACGGCTGACCCCCCGCTTCTAGGATTAGTTCTTCTGCCCTTTTGTCTATATCGGCTGGGATTGCCCCAGGGATCATTAATTTTTTTAACTCGTCTTTAATTTTTGAGATTTTGCGCCCACCTTCGGCCATGATCTCAATCTCTTCTTTAGATTTTATGTTGATCATCCTTCGACTCCGCTCAGGACAAGCTTGACCTCTTTTCTAAGTCTTGGGCAATCTCTTCGATCTGGTGCTCACCATCTATTTCTTCTAATACTCCTTTTGGGCGGTAAAACTCAAGGATTGGTTCCGTTTCTTTGTGATAAACCTTAAGACGCTCTTTAATTGTCTCTTCGGAGTCGTCTGCACGACCTCGGGACGTTAGTCTCTTTCTTGATTCTTCATCACTCACTTTAATGTAATAAACGCGATCTACCGGGAAAATTTCTTTTTCGGCTTGAGAGAGAGTTCTGGGGAAGCCATCAATCACAATGTTTTTGGCATCTTTATGATCATTAAGATATTGTTTGATTAAACTCTCTGTTATATCTTCATCAACCATTTGCCCTTTTTCCATGTCAAGTTTGATCTCTTGTGCTTCTGGGTCAGATCCTTTGGAGGCATAGTACAAGAGGTCTCCAGTATTTAGGTGGGGAGCACCAAGATTTTGGGCAAGGAGTTGTGCTTGTGTTGTTTTGCCCGAGCCAGGAGGGCCGATTACCACTATGTTCATAATTTATTGCAAGAACTTGTCGTAGTTCCGCATTACTAACTGCGCTTCAAGTTTTTTAACAGTTTCTAAAACTACTGAAACTACGATTAAAATTCCTGTTCCGCCGACTGCAAGGTTTGTTACACCAGAAATTCCCTGAACAATTGAAGGGAGAATTGCAATTAACCCCAAGAAAGTTGCGCCAACAAGAGTTATTCGCATCAAAACATAGTTTAGATATTTTGCAGTTGACTCGCCTGGTCTTATTCCAGGAATAAATCCGCCGTGTTTTTTAATTTCATCTGCAATTTTTGTGGGGTTAAAGATTACTGCAGTGTAGAAAAAGGTAAAGCCGACAACAAGCAGAAAATACATTGTTTCATAAGTTACAGATTGCGGCTGAAACCAGGAAGACAAAACGCCAGCAAGGTATGATACTTGCGGGTTTGGGACTTTGGCTAAAAACTGGCTAATCATAGTTGGGGCTAAAACTAAAGATACCGCAAAGATTATTGGAATTACCCCGGCTTGGTTTAGGCGAAGTGGGAGATGTGAAGTTTGTGCTACAGTTCCACCTCTGACAGCACGTCTTGCATATTGGACATTGACCCTTCTTATTGCTTCATTCATAAAGACAACGCTTGCTATAACAACAACCGAGACAAGAGAAAAAATTATAACTGGAAACAGGTCTTCTGCGCCCGAAGTTAGGAAAGTTTGGCTTGCAACAACTGGGATTCTTCCGACAATTCCTGCAAAAATTAAAAGTGATATTCCATTGCCAATTCCATATTCAGTTATTAGCTCCCCAATCCAGACTGAAAACATTGTTCCTGCTGTCATTGTTGCTGCCAACACAAATAAAGAGACGGGGTTTAGGCTTTCAACAACACCTTGGCTGTTTAACAAAAAATACATTCCAACGGCCTGCATTGCAGCAAGCGGGACTGTCAGCACACGTGTATATTGATTTAATTTGGCGCGGCCGGGTTCTCCTTCTTTTTGGAGTTCTTCAAGAGCGGGAAAAACTAGGGTTAAAAGCTGGATAACTATTGAGGCATTGATGTAAGGGTTTAGTCCCAAGGCAAGAATTGAGAAGTTTGCCAAGGTTCCGCCTGAAAATACATCCAAAAGCGAAAGAAACGGACTTTGCAAGAAGAGAGTTCTTAAGGCTTGGTGGTCAACGCCGGAAGCCGGAATGTGGGCAACCAGTCTAAAAACAATAAGGAGGAATGCAGAAATTAGAAGTTTTTTTCTTAAGGGAGGTGATGACCAAAGTCGGGATAGTACGGTCTTTATATTCATCCAACCATTTTACCACTAATTGTGTCTCGGATTTTTTCTTTTCTTGATTTTTGCGGCTTGTTTTTGCCTTTTCCGCGCAAAAGAGGGAGCCTTTGGATTAAAGACTTTTTTGTTTTTTGACCTTCAAAAAGCGGATGAATTTTCCCGCGAACTTTTTGTCCTTTTTGTCCGCGGCTTGAGGTATGACCTCCTTTTCCGCTTCCATATCCGCGCCCTAGTCGTTTTTTGCTGCGAGTTTTTATTTTTGGTAAAGAATTAATTTGCAGATTCATGTTTTTCAGATGATGTCTTATCAGATAATGAATTTAATGCTTGTATTGCTCGCATCACTGCATAAAGATTTGTAACTTTGTTGTTGCTTCCTAAGATTTTTGCAACTATGTCACGAAGGCCTGCAGATTCAAAAACAGCTCTTAAAGGACCCCCCGCAACTATTCCCGAGCCAACTCTTGCTGGTTTAAGAAGAATTTTTGCGGCTCCGTACTTAACTCTAACTTCGTAGGGAATGGTTGTGCCTTTTTTAGGAATCGTTAGCATGTTTTTCTTTGCTTGTGTAATTGCTTTTCTTATACCTGAGACAACGTTTGGAGCCTTGCCCATACCAACCCCAACTTTCCCTTTTCTATCCCCAACAACAACGAGTGCTGAAAATCTGATTTGATTTCCACCTTTGGTTTTTTTAGAAATTCTGTTTATTTCAATTACTGTTTCTTGAAATTCACTTTGCGATCTTGGATCCATAATTTGGTGATTAGTGATTAGTGATGAGTGATTAGTGGGTGAAATTTCCAATCACCCGTCACTTGTCACTCGTCACTAAAAAGAGAGCTCCTTTCTTGCGCCTTCTGCCAATGCTTTTATTTTCCCATGATACTTTTTTGAGCCTCTATCAAAGACAACCTCTTTCAATTTTGCAGCTTTTGCATATTGACCTAAAATTTCTCCAACCTTTTGGGCAACATCAACGCTTTTGCCCGAAATTCCGGTATCTTTATCACTTGCTGAAACTAATGTTTTTCCGGTTTTGTCATCGATTATTTGAGCATATATGTGAGTATTTGAAACGAACACAGAAAGTCTTGGCCTGTTTTTACCAAGCTTTGCACGAGTTCTTCTTGCCCTAATTTTTGTGTTTTTCATTTTGTTTCCTTACACCTTTGCACCAACTTTAGCCGATTTTCCAGCTTTTCTTCTGATGTATTCTCCGAGATATCTAACACCCTTTCCTTGATATGGCTCTGGTGGTCGGGCTGCGCGAATATTTGCTGCAATTTGTCCTATTAGGTGTTTATCATACCCGGAAACAGTTACTTTATTTTCCTCAACTGTAAAACTTATTCCTTCGGGCGGATTGAATTTAACTGGATGTGAGTAGCCAAGTGTCAAGACAAGGGATTTTCCTTCAAGTCTTGCTCGGTATCCAGTTCCAATCAACTCTAAAGTTTTTTTCCAACCATCGTTTACGCCCTGAACTCCGTTTGACAAAAGCCTTGCAAACGTTCCATAAAGTTTTTGGGCTGCCCTGGTATTTGATACCTTTTTAACTTGGAGTTGGCCATTTTTTATTTCAACTTCAAGTTCTGGCGGAACAACAAAAGTCTTCTCGCCTTTTAGGCCTGAGATTTTTACTAAACGAGCCTCCATTGTAACTTTCACAGTTTCCGGGGCTTGAATTGGTTTTTTGCCGATACGACTCATTGTTGTTACCAAACTAGGGCGAGTACTTCTCCCCCAAGTTTTTCTTTCCATGCCTTTCTGTTTGACATTACACCTTTTGGTGTCGAAACAATTGATATTCCAACTCCGCCTAAAGGACGAGGAAGTTCGTTCTTTTTTCTATAGATTCTTAAGCCCGGTTTTGAAACATTTTTTATTCCTGTGATTCGCGGCTGTCGTCTTTTGAAAGTTAAGACAATTTGCAAATTTCTGCCCTCTTTTTTGAAGCTTTCAACATAACCTTCTTCTTTTAAAACCCGTATAACCTCTTTTTTAAGGCGAGAATGTGGCACAGAAAGTTCGGCGGTTTTTATTGAAACCGCATTTCTAATTCTTGTTAATAAGTCGCCGACTGGATCAGTAATCATATTTTGTTAGAGCAGGAGAGCCAGAGAGTAGAAGAGTGTAAATTACTCTTGCTCTTCCACTCTTTAACTCTTTTACTCTATTTTCTACCATGATGCTTTTCTAATTCCTGGGATTTCTCCTTTTGCTGCGAGTTCTCGAAAACATAGTCTGCAAATTCCAAAGCGCCTTATAAAAGCACGTGGACGGCCACAACGCGCACATCGGTTGTGGTAGCGTGTTTTAAACTTTAGATCTTTTGTTTCTCTTGCAATTTTTGATTTCTTAGCCATGGTAGTAGGATAAGAGGATAAGAATGATGAGTCTGAAAGTCAAGACTCATCATTTTAATCTTAGTTTACTCTTTTCCTCCTTTCTTAAAGGGCATTCCGAGATCTTCCAAAAGCTTCTCTGAAACTTTTGGATCGCAATTTGTCACAATTGTTATCTCCAAACCCCGAATTCGACTTATTTTTCCAAGGTCGATTTCTGGGAAAACTGTGTGTTCTGTAATTGCCAGGGTGTAGTTGCCTCTTTGATCAAACGAAGAGCGGGGTACCCCCCTAAAATCTCTAATTCTTGGCAGAACTACATTTATTAATTTACTCAAAAACGTGTGCATCCTTTTGCCCCTTAAAGTCGCCATCATTCCAACAGGTTGGCCTTCGCGAACATTAAAACCTGCAATCGATTTCTTGCTACGGGTAACCTTTGGCTTTTGGCCAACAATACTTGCAAGTTCTGATAAAGCTTTTCCTTGCTCTTCTTTGTTTTCTTTTATTTCTCCAATTCCCATGTTGACAACAACTTTTTTTATTTGGGGTTTGGCCATAGGGCTTGGCTTCGCCATAGGGCTTGGCTTCGCCATAGGGCTTGGCTTCGCCATAGGGCTAGTTGAATTTTGAGGCATTATAACTTTGCTCCTTTTGTATCAATTTGTCTTTTGCATTTTTTACAAATTCTTACCTTACCTGCGCCAAGCCGGCCGCTACCATTTTTCAGGATTTGCAATCCAATTCTTGTTTGCTTTTTGCAGTGTGGGCAAACTAGAGCAATATTTGCCAAAGGAAGAGGTCTTGAGAATTCGATCAAGCCCCCAGCCTCACCATTTGGGCCTGCTTTTCTTGCACGCTTGTAAATGTTGACGCCTGAAACAACGACTTTATTCTCTTTTTTGGAGAGTTTGTCGATTTTCCCGGTTCTTCCTTTGTCTTTTCCGGCGGTTATTAATACTGTGTCTCCGATTTTGAGTCTCATGTTTTTTATTTTTCTTTGCCAAACTTTCTTTTCTAAAGAAAGTTTGAATACCTATACTACCTCCATTGCCAGTGAGGCAATTTGCCTAAAACCTTTATCTCTTACTTCTCTTGCAATTGGGCCGAAGATTCGAGTTCCGCGTGGAGCACCATTGTTGTCGATTATGACACCTGCATTGTCATCAAACCGGACGTAACTGCCGTCAACTCTTCTTGTTTCTTTTCGAGTTCGAACAATGACTGCTTTTACAATTTCAGAATCTTTGACAACTCCAGTTGGGTCCGATCTATCTACAACAGCATTAACAATATCCCCTATATGGGCGATCTTTTTGCTTGATCCGGGGATGCCGATAACTTTTAGGGCTTTGGCTCCCGAGTTGTCCGCAACATTTAGTACACTTCTTCTTTGTATCATTTAGCTCCCTCCATAATTACCCATTTTTTAGTTCTTGAATAGGGTTTGGTTTCAACAAATCCAATAGTTTGTCCAATTTTTACTTCAACTTCTGTATGGACTGGGTAACGTTTTGTTCTTTTAAATCGTTTCTCGTAAATTGGATGTACTTTAAATCGGGCCACTTCAATAATGGCTGTATTTTTGTTTTTTGTGCTGACTACTGTACCTTGATATTTCTTCATATGCTTTGCTTTCCTTCTAATAGTTGTTTTTCCCGAATGAGTGTTTTTATTCTTGCTATTTCATTCTTTAAATTTTTAACTGATCGAATGTTTTTTATTTTTCCACGAAACATATCAGCACGAGTTTTGATAACTTCTTGTTCTTTATCTATAAGAAGCTTTTCAAGTTCAGCTATGTTTTTTTCTTTTAATGCTTTTTTGTCTTTAGTTTTCATGATATTTTCTAATGTCATATCGGATTTTTTTAAATCCGTTATTTAGTGTCTTTCCACCATAGTTGTTTTAAATGGTAATTTTGCAGATGCTTTTCTGAATGCAACTTTAGCCAATTCTTGGTCGATACCTGCAATTTCAAAAATTATTCTCCCAGGGGTAATCACAGCAACATATCCTGAGACATCCCCTTTTCCTCCACCCATACGGACTCCCGGGCCGCGGGAAGTAATTGGCTTTTGTGGGAAAACCCTAAGCCAAACTTTACCGCCTCTTGAGGTTGTGTTTGCGATTGCACGGCGGGCGGCCTCAAGTTGTTTTGCGGAGAGCCAACCGCGGCCTAAACTTTTTAAGCCATATTCCCCGAAGTCGACATTTGATCCACGGGTTGAAACACCCTTTCTTCGGCCTCTGTGACTTTTTCTGTATTTTGAACTTTTAGGCTGCATTTAATTTCTTTTCTCCTCCGGTGAATTGATCCAGACTTTAATTCCTACATATCCTCTTTTTAGGAGGGCTTTTTGTTCTGCGTAGTCAATATTTACCCTTAAAGATTGTGTTGGAACCGAGCCTTCTTGGTATTTTTCTTTTCTTGCAATTTCTGCTCCTTCAATACGTCCTGCAAGTTTTACTCTTATTCCCTGGGCTCCGGCGGCCATTACTCTTTCTATAGTTCTTGTGATAACTCGTCTGTGCGGCATTCTTCGCTCAAGCTCGCCGGCGATGCGCTGGGCGACAAGGCGAGCTGAGAGTTCAGGACTTTTTACTTGTTCGACAATGATATCAATTTTTGGTGCAAGTCCATTTTTTGTACTGTGACCTAAGGTCTTCAATATGAATGACTTTGTTTCTTCAATTCCTGAGCCGCCACGCCCAATGACGATTCCAGGACGAGATACTGAGATTCTAACCGTCATTGCCTTGGGCAGCCTTTCGATTTCAACAGAATGGACTCCCGCTAAGCGGAATTTTTCTTCTAAGGCCTGTCTTAATTTGATGTCTTCAAAAAGAAGTTTTCTATAATCCACTCCTTTGGCAAACCAGCGAGATTTCCAAGTTTTGACGACACCAATTCTAAAATTAATTGGATTAACTTTCTGACCCATATGCTCTCCTTTCAGTTGATTCTAGTATTACTGTGATGTGACTAGTTTTCTTTTTGATTGGGTGGAAGCGGCCTCGGGAAACTGGTTGTCCCCTTTTGTATGTTGGGCCTTCGTTTATCATTATTTCTTTTAGATGAAGCGAAGTTGGGTCTAATTTTAGATTGTTAGTTGCATTGGAGATTGCAGTTTTGACGACTTTTCCTAAAACTTTTCCGGCTTTTTGGGGTATTACCTCAAGATAGCTCAAAGCGCGAGAGGGCTTGTCTATTTTGCGCACAGAATCCGCCACCAGTCTTAATTTTCTGGGGCTTGTTCTTACGAATTTTTGTGTTGATTTGATAAGCATGTCTTTAGTCTTTCTCTATGTTTTGTCAAGCGTACGCTTGACCACCTGGCCGTGGCCGCGAAAAGTTCGAGTCGGTGCAAATTCTCCCAACCTGTGGCCCACCATGTCTTCAGTAACAAATACTTCCAAAAAGTTCTTGCCGTTGTGAACTAAAAACCTGTGGCCTACAAACTCAGGGGCAATTTGTGAACTGCGGCTCCAGGTTTTGATTGGCATTTTTCCAGCCCCGAGCTTTGCAATTTTTTGTAATAGTTTTGGATCCACATAAGGACCTTTTATACTCGATCTCATATCTTTTGATACCTTCTAACAACTATCAGTCTGTCTGAATATTTATTTCTTTTTCTAGTTCTTACTCCTCTGGCTTTTTTACCCCAAGGGGTTTTTGGTCCGGGCATTCCGACTCCAGAGCGGCCTTCTCCTCCGCCATGGGGATGGGCTGCTGGGTGCATTGCAACTCCGCGAACTCTTGGTCTTACCCCCATTCTTCTTTTGCGGCCTGCTAGTCCTAGCTTTTCTTTGGGATCCCCTGAGGATTGGCCAATTGTTGCCCAAGACTCGGGTGAGAACCTTCGAATTTCGCCGGAAGGTAATTTTACCAGAACAAAATTTTCTTCTCTACCTTGGATAATTGCCGAAGATTGGCCGCTTCTTACCAATTGGGCGCCTTTGCCAGGAGTTATCTCAATATTGAATATTTGGGTTCCAACAGGAATTCTTCTTAATGGAAGACTGTTCCCAGGCTTTATTGGAGCTCCCTCTCCGGAGATTAAATGATCTCCAACAGCTACTCCTTGAGAGGCAAGAAGATAAACTCTAGCTCCATCCGGATATACAACTTGCGCTAATTTTGCGTTTCTGTTTGGATCGTATTCAACCCTTTCAACTTTTCCCGGAATATTTCTTTTTTCGCGCACAAAATCAACAACCCTCATAAAGCGTTTTTGGCGTCCGCCTTGATGGCGAACTGACACATGGCCTTGGGAATCACGACCCGATGCTTTTGGTAAAATACGTTTTAGTTTTCTCATCACTTTTTACCTTTCACTTTTGACTTTTTATTTTTTTCTTCCGTTTCAAACAGATCTATCTTTTCTTTCTCGGGAAGTTTAACAACCGCTTTTTTAAGATCGCTTCCCCATACAAGGGATTTTTTTGCTCCGCGTTTTTTTGCTTTGCCTTGTATGTTTGCAATTTGGATATCAACAGGATTAACGTTGAATGCCTCTTTTAACGCTTGGCGAACGCTATATTTTGTTTCCCTCGTGCCCACAGAAAAGGTGTATTGATTTTGGGTTTTTGCAAGTTTTAATGTTTTTTCTGTAAGGATTGGTTGAAAACGGCTTCGCTTAAGCATTCTTTTTGTCTCCGATTCTTTTTGTTAAGATTTCAAGTCCTTCTTGGGTTAAAAGAAGATTTTTTGCAACTAAGACGTCGTAGGTATTTAGTTGGTCTGCGCGAACTAAAGACAAACCTTCAATATTTTTGCCTGCACGGTAAAGCATGTCTGATCCAGAATGGACAAGAAGAGGTTTTTCTACCTTAGTCTTTTTCAAAAAGCTTGCGACAACGCGGGTTTTTGGTTCAATTTTTTCAAAACCTTTGACTACGCTTACTTTCTTATCTTGAGCTTTGTCTGAAAGAACGTATATGAACGCTTTTTGAGATTGCTTTTTTGACAGTTCTAGTTTGTAATTTTTGATATTTTTAGGACCATGGGCTACTCCTCCGCCGACAAATATTGGAGCAGATTTTGCACCGTGTCTGGCTCCTCCTGTCCCTTTTTGTTTATAGACTTTCTTTTTTGTTAGATTTACATCAGCCCTTCTTTTTGTGTGAGCATTTGCCTGCCTTTGGCGGGAAAGATATACGCGGACTGCTTGTGCAACTAATCTTGCATTCGGCTTTGCTCCAAATAGTTCTTTTGGGAGGTCAATTTCGCCCATTTGGGTCCCAGCGACCGTAAAGAGAGGCGCAGAAAGCCCAGAACTTCTTGAAGCACGTTTTACCACGGTTTTTTTGACTGGTGTTATGTTACTTTTCTTCGCCGCCATCTGAATCCTCCACTTCATCCGTCATCAACTTATATTGTTTCTTGCTTTTTCCAATCTTTTTTATTGTTAGCAGGGAGCCGGGAGCGCCTGGGACTAAACCTGATAAGAGTATTTCTCCGGTTTTATCGTCAACTTTTAATACAACAAGATTTTTAATTGTGTTTTGCTCCCCGCCCATTCGGCCGGCCATTCTTTTGCCTTTATAAACTCGTCCGGGGGTTGTTCCCTGACCGATAGAACCCGGAGCACGATGTCTGTCCGACTGACCGTGGGTTTTGGGGCCTCCTGCAAAGCTGTGTCTTTTTACTCCTCCTGCAAAGCCTTTTCCTTTTGAAATACCTGTTACATTTACTAAATCTCCAGCTTCCAAGGTTTCGTGGGGGAGAACAGTTGAGCCTGCAGTCATTCCCTCGTCACTTTGAAGCCTGACTTCTCTCAAAAATTTAGGGGCTTTTTCCTTTAAGCCCCCTTTTTCTAAATGTCCCTTTTGTGGTTTGTTGAGATTTTTAATCTTTCTTTCCCCGAATCCGAATTGAGTTGCCCAATATCCGTCGCGGTCTGCATTTTTTGTGGCAACAACAGTATGGGGTCCGGAGCGAACCATAGTAACAGGAAGTCTTACCCCTTCGGGGGTAAAGACTTGGGACATGTATTGCTTGGTTGCAAGAACTGTATTCATGATGAAAAATATGCAAAAAACAAGGCGCCTACTGGCGCCCTATTTCCAAGAGCCCTTCGGCACACAAACATTAAGTTTCAGGAAGAATTTCTCTTTACCTGCACGTTGGAGATGAGTATACCAGATTTTGAGCTCCACACGCAAGATTCGTGCAGTAGCGAACTTCTTAACAGGGAGAACCTACTCCGGCATCTCCTGGTTGTATCCAGAAGACACAAAGAAATATTTTTGTGATAAGTTAACAGAAATTCTACCTAGATATAAAATGGTGCTTGATGCCTGGGTAATCTGCAATAATCATTACCACTTGCTTTTGGGTGTTTCGGACGGAAAACAAATACCGAAGTTTACTAAACACCTTCATGGGTCAACGGCACACTACATAAGGCAACACATGCCTTCAATGGTAATCAGTGACCATCAAGTACTTACAAGGGAAATTACTCCTTGGGACAAAAGGCAAAAGATCAGTTTTCTTAAAAGAACAGGAGAATTTCAGCGCGGATTAAAATCCGCTAATATACAGGGTGTAGTGAAACCTACTGGCGTAGTAGCGCAATTTATTGCGCCGGATAGTGCAATAGCGAAATTTATTTCGCGCCATCCGGAGATTAATGACCCAGAAGTGCTTGCGCTTCTTTCTGTAAAAGATCCACCCATTTGGTATCAGTACATGGATCATGTGATAAGAGACGAAGAAGATTACTACAAACACTTAAACTACATCCACCAAAATCCAGTAAAACACGCCTATACTGATAAACTGACAGACTACAAATGGAGCAGTATTCATACCTGGATTGAGGATAAAGGTAATGACTTCATATCGGATTGCTTTAGAACATACCCGATCATAGATTTTGAACCTACAGCAGGCGCAGACTAAAGTCTGCTAATGCACTGTTTGCGTGTAATAGCGAAATTCATTTCGCGTCAAACAAAAAGAGCCCTCAGCAAATTCATCTCGAAGCGAGACAAAAAGTGAGGGCTCAAGAATTCAAAAAGGGCCGAGTGCTCGAGAGTTTTAGGGCTCGACTGGCAACTTCCGGGAGGCAGCAACGCCAATGTTCGGGCCCGGCCCGTCATCCCAGCCGTCGACAACGACCCTGTACGGATCGCAGCTGCCGACATCGACGCGGAAGCCGTAAGACGTGGTATCAGAAGTCCGAGCATAGCGCTCGCGGTTCAAGTACGTCCTGGACGTCTTGTAGCAAAAGACGTCTTTTCCAGCCTCTTCAACCGCGGTTGGTGCCTCGTACTCGACCGGCAGCATTGAAAGCTGTTGGTCCCAGGTTTTGCTCTCAGAGCCAGGCACAATGCTTTTGAGAAGCAGGTACCAGCGAAGCCTGATGGCGACGTCGGTTGCGAACGGCTGTTTGCGATACCAGGCATCATCCGGAGAGGAGAAGAATTTTGGTTGCTTATTGCTCGGATGGAATATGTTCAGCTTCATGAGCGATAGCGCCTCGCCTTCGACCTCCGATAGCCCCAAAAACGCGAAGTGCGTGTCCTTGGCCTTCTTGCCCCGAACGAACGGGCAGGGTGAGTTCAGGACCTCTGCGTTCCATGGGAACTCGGGCACTTCAGGAACAGTGATGCCGTAGTAGGTCTGCCACTCCTCGGCCCCGAAAAAGAACTTGCCCATGATACCCCGCGCTTGGGCCACAGAATCCGGCTGAGCCGAATCTGTGCCGATGATGGCCCCGACCACGAGAGCTAAGCGATCACCGTTTCCGCGGACTTCTCTTAGGTGCTCTCTAGTTACCCCGCATCTTCCTAAAACTTCGAGGGTTTCATGCCACTCTGAGGCTGGAATCTGAGTTGTAAGGCTCACCACTTTAGGCTCTCCTTAGATTTGGTTTGGGCTCTTTCCGAGTTTGTCGGAACTCTCCCATAGGCTCGAACTCTGTCGAGAACAGGCACACTCTACGTTTTGAATGTACAGTGCGTATTGTACTATATTATGAGGCTTTTAGTCAAGCTCGCTGCTATTTTGGGGTAATTTCAAACTCGCTTTTGGATTTATCAAAACAAACACGGAATTTCTCGAAGAATCCTACTTGTCCTAATAAGCCGAATGGGAAGTCATGGTCATATGAAAAACCAACCTCTGTTTCGAAACTATGTGTACCTATTATTAACGTAACTTTGTGGGCAAAGTATTGCATTATCTCTTTTGACACCCCTCTGTACAAAACGCGTGATCCTGACTTCACGTCTATTCCAATGGCTTCCCCAACAACCGCATGGAAAATACAATTTGTTGCACCCGAATCTACTAACACAACGTAGTCTGCGAATAATTTTTGATTTAGTGGATTTACCAGGTGAAGTTTAAAAGCTGGATGCTCTATGGTTTCTTCTCCAGATCCATACTTTCTGTAATCAAACTTCATTAAAGAATGGCGGGGATTAGATTGCCATAATCTTCTACCACAAATGTAACTACCGGATTTTTTATCCCCTGTTTCTTAGCCTCTTCGATGGCCTCATTTGGTGTGCGAGCTGCAGCGATAACATGCGTCTCGTTCTCATCCATTGCAACCCACATTCCAGCATAGTTTGGCGTTAATATCTTTGTAAAGTCGATATTGGTTACCATTACTAATTATTGCACACCAAGTCAAAGTTTATATTTTTACTTCTATGGAGACACCTGCAGGGAGGTCCATGTTGGATAATGCGTCGATTGTACGCTCGTTTGGAGCAAGAATATCAAGCATTCGCTTGTGGACCAGCATTTCGTAGTGTTCTCTTGCGTCTTTGTCTGTGTGGGGAGAGGTATTAACTACCGTCATATGGCGTTCGGTTGGAAGGGGGACGGGGCCTGAGACCTTTGAGCCAGTATTAAGTACGGCATCAACAATTTTTGCTGCGGCCTCATCAATTACTCTATGGTCGTACGATTTTAGGCGTACCCTGATTTTGCCTGCGGCTGCCATATTAGTGTGCGAAAAATCACGCAGTGACCTTCGAAATTACTCCAGCTCCGACTGTTCTTCCGCCCTCGCGGATAGCAAACCTTAAACCATCTTCCAAAGCAACCGGCTGTATTAGCTTAACTTTCATTTTTGCGTTATCTCCAGGCATAACCATCTCAACACCTTCTGGGAGAGTCACTTCGCCAGTTACATCGGTTGTACGAATATAAAATTGGGGTTTGTAGCCTGAGAAGAATGGTGTGTGGCGGCCACCCTCTTCTTTTGTCAAAATATAAACTTCTGCTTCAAAGTCAGTGTGGGGAGTAATTGAGCCTGGTTTTGCTAATACTTGGCCTCTTTCAATATTGTCTTTTTCAACCCCTCGAAGAAGAATTCCGACGTTGTCTCCTGCTTGACCCTCGTCGAGCGATTTTCTGAACATTTCAACACCGGTAACGACTGATTTTACTGTAGGTTTTAAGCCCACAATTTCGATTTCTTCGTTTACCTTTACAACTCCTCTTTCGATTCTTCCGGTTGCGACTGTTCCTCTTCCCTTTATCGAGAAGACGTCTTCAACAGCCATTAAGAAAGGCTTATCTGTTTCTCTTTCTGGGGTTGGTATATAAGAATCAACTGCATTCATAAGCTCCATTATTTGCTTTTCAGCTTCAGCATCGCCCTCGACTGCTTTTAGAGCAGACCCCCTAATTATCGGCACTTCGTCTCCTGGGTATTGATATTTTGAAAGAAGCTCGCGGATTTCGACTTCGACCAAATCGACAAGTTCTGGGTCGTCAACCATATCAATTTTGTTCAAAAAGACTACAAGGGCTGGGACGTTGACTTGGCGAGCAAGAAGAACGTGTTCTCTTGTTTGAGGCATTGCGCCGTCTGGAGCAGAAACAACCAAAATTGCGCCGTCCATTTGAGCGGCACCTGTGATCATGTTTTTAATGTAGTCTGCGTGTCCCGGAGCGTCAATGTGGGCATAATGTCTTTTTTCTGTTTCGTATTCAATGTGGGTAATATTAATTGTAACTCCGCGTTCTCTCTCTTCTGGAGCGTTATCGATATCGCCATATCCCATTGCTTTGGTTGGGTTTCCAGCTTGTTTGGATAAAACTGTGGAGATTGCGGCTGAGAGGGTTGTTTTACCATGGTCAACGTGACCAATAGTTCCAACGTTTACATGTGGTTTGTTTCGTTCAAATGTAGCCATTTGTAATAAGAACCTGCTAAAGCAGAACCTTGCTGCTTCGCAGTAGCGCAATTTATTGCGCGCTCATATATTGTAAGGTTTTCTTGTTAAAAAAACAAGCGACCAGCAATACCACTGGTCTAAATAAGTATTGTAACGAGGCTGTATGAGTTTGTCAACACTTTAAAACTCGCACCTTCTGGACTATACTTGCCATGTACATTGAATCTAAAAACAGGAGTGGTTTAGAGCTTGTCGCACGCCGCAGAGGTCATACGCAATCTAAAAAAGGAGAACGCAACGTGATAAACATTGCAGATTTCGAGAAGTGTGTAAAGGACGCACGCACCGTACTTGCGGATGCGAACAGGTTCTATCAGAGAATTCTTGCGGCAAGGCAGGGAAGCGGCCACAACCAAGACGAGCTGGCGCGGGCTTTTCAGGCACGCAACCAAGCTCAAGAGAGGTACCAGTCTGCCGCGTTTTTACTCGGATATGTAAGGAAGGCGCCAGAATTGGCGGAGCGCCTTCGGTTTACTCGCTGGATGGTCGAGAACGGCAAGCTCTCGGACTGGAATGTCACCAGCGATATAAAGACTGGCACATAAGTTCTGCTCTAAAAGCCGAGGGGTTAATACGTAATTAATTACGTATTTATTTCCTCTCGGCTTTCTTCGCGCTAATCCACTAATTTTAGGCGTTGGTGCCTTGGCGGATGGGACCGCTTGCCGCGTTTTTGGAGATGATTTGTTGGGCAATGTTATTTGGGACTTCCTGATAATGGCTTGGCTCCATATATGAGTTTGCTCTACCTTGAGTAATTGATCTTAAAGTTGTTGCATAGCCAGTCATTTCGGCAAGTGGCACTAAAGCATTAACCACCTGCAACACACCGCGTGTCTCAGTCCCCAAAATCTGTGCACGTCGGGCTGATAAATCGCCAATTACATCTCCCAAAAAGTTATCAGGGGTTGATACGGCAACTTTCATAATCGGCTCCAAAAGACACATGTCTGCTTTTTTTGAAGCTTCCTGAAGCGCCATTGAACCTGCAATTTTGAAGGCAATTTCTGAGGAATCAACATCATGGAAAGATCCGTCGTAAACTGCAGCCTTAAAATCAACCATTGGGTATCCTGCCAATATTCCGTTTTCCATAGTTTCCCGAACTCCCTTTTCGATTGCAGGGATATATTCTTGAGGAATTGTTCCTCCTTTTATTTCTGAGACAAACTCAAAACCCTCTCCTCGACCTTTGGGTTCAATTCGAAGGAGTGCATGGCCATACTGCCCGCGGCCTCCGGTTTGGCGAATATATTTTCCTTCTCCCTGGGCGACTTTTTTGATAGTTTCGCGGTAGGCAACTTGGGGTGCACCAGTTGTTGCTTCAACCCCAAACTCCCTCTTCATACGATCGACCAAAACTTCCAATTGAAGTTCCCCCATTCCTGAGATTATTGTTTGACCTGTTTCATGGTTGGTTTTGACTTTAAAGGTTGGATCTTCTTCTCCCAAACGGCTCATTGCATGTCCTAATTTTTCCTGGTCTTGGCGTGTTTTGGGCTCAATTGCTAAAGAAATAACCGGTTCCGGGAAGTTTATTGATTCCAAAATTATTGGCTTGTCTTGGATACAAACCGTATCTCCTGTTGAGGTTTCCTTTAGACCAACGACTGCAACGATTTCTCCGCAGTATGCTTCCTCAATCAATTCTCTTTGGTCTGCATGGAGAAGGACAAGGCGGCCGATCCGTTCGCTGGTCCTTTTTGTTGGATTGTAAATTTGGGAGCCTGCTTTTATGGTTCCTGAGTAAATTCTAAGCCACACGAGGCGGCCGATATGAGGATCGACATTGATTTTGAAGGCAAGCGCGGACAAAGGCTGATCATTTCCGGGCTTTCTTTCTTCTTCTTCGCCTGTTGCCGGATTTACTCCTTTTACCGGAGGAATGTCTAATGGGGATGGGAGATATTCAACAATCGCATCAAGAATTCTTTGGACTGTAGGCATTCTGTTGTCCCCGCCTAAAATTGGGAAGAAGCGGCCGCTGATTACTCCTTTTCTCACTGCGCGCCTGATTTCGGCGCTTGTAAGCTCTGCGCCTTCTAGGTATTTTGCAAGTACTTCGTCATCAAACTCTGCGATGCGTTCGACAAGCTGAAGCCGAAAATGTTTCGCCCTTTCAACTAGTTCCGCGGGAATCTCTTCTTCTGTTAATTTGTTGTCTTCAAGGCCTTTGTAGGTAAATGCTTTCATTTCGATCAAATCAACGACACCATGGAGATCATGCTCAATTCCAATCGGCATATCGATTGGGGCGGCATTTGGGTTTAATCTTTCTCGAACTGAAGCAATTGAACCCTCCCAGTCTGCACCAATTAAATTTAGCTTGTTAAAGGCACAAATCCTGGGAACCCCGTATTTATCTGCTTGATGCCAAACGGTTTCTGATTGAGGCTCAACCCCGGTTCTGCCGTCAAAGATCATACAAGCGCCGTCTAAAACGCGAAGTGACCTTTCAACTTCGACTGTAAAGTCGATATGCCCGGGGGTATCAATAATGTTTATGCGGTGGGGAACTTGAGGGAAGTTACCTTCTATTTTTGTCGTCCAGAAGGTTGTGATTGCAGCAGAAACAATCGTGATTCCGCGTTCGCGTTCTTGTTCCATCCAATCGGTAACAGTATTGCCTTCGTCTACTGAGCCGTATTTGTAGGTTTTTCCGGATTCAAAGAGAATACGCTCTGTGGTTGTAGTTTTGCCGGCGTCGATATGGGCAATAATTCCGATATTTCTTATTTGCTCCATCGGCATTTGCCTATTTTCGGTTGTAGTTGAGATTAAAGCTCCCTTTTTTGCTGCCATTGAATTAAAAATCGCACGCTGTGCGTGCTTGGAGATTGTAGCAAAATACCCTAGAAAAGAAAAGCGGTTGGGCTATGTTTGAGGCTATTTACCAATTAAAATGGGAGAACGCACGATTGGCTTCTGCAACGCGTTCAATTTCTTGTTTTTTGGCTATTGCTTGCCCTTGACCTTTTGAGGCATCAAGGATTTCTGCTGCGAGTTTATTTGCATAGGTTTTGTATTGAGCGTTTGAGCGGGCGTTTGCGCCAAGGATCAGCCAGCGGATTGCTAGAGACTCTTTTCTAACCCCTCGAACTGGGGATGGAACTTGGTAGGCTGCGCCTCCGATTCTTCGGGGGCGGACTTCCATTGAGGGTTTGACGTTTTCAAGAGCTTTTAAGAAGATCTGGAGCGGCTCACTTTCTTTTGAGATGATTTCGAAAGCTTGATATATCTCTTTTTGGGCAACAGATCGCTTACCATCTTTCATCGAGCGGTTTATTAGTTTTGTTACCAGTTTGTGTTTGTAGACTGGATCTTCTTTTATATCTCTTTTATAGTTTCTTGCTCTACGCATAGTTAATAGTTAATTAGTTAATAGTGCACAGTACATAGAAATTAGGAAGCAACGGCAGGGGCTGTGGCCGGTTTTGGGCCACCTTGTTGTACTTTTGCACCGTACTTTGAGCGGGAAGACTGTCTTCCGTCGACTCCTGCTGTATCAAATTTTCCGCGGACAACGTGGTATTTTACTCCTGGAAGATCTTTAACCCTTCCGCCACGGACTAACACAATTGCGTGTTCTGCCAAATTATGGCCAACTCCGGGGATATAGGCTGTGATTTCTTGTTTGTTTGAAAGCCTGACTCTTGCTACTTTTCTTAGAGCAGAATTCGGTTTTTTTGGGGTCATTGTACGCACTTGTAAAACAACTCCGCGTTTAAACGGAGAGCTTAAAGATTTGAACTCACGATCTTTATTGTTCCACCAACGAGTTAGGGCTTGGGCTTTTGTTTTTTTAACAGCCCTTTTTCGACCTCTTTTGGTAAGTTGGGATATGGTAGGCATATAGCTTTTGTTTAAAAATTTGAATTTAAAAAATTAGATATTGTTTCGGATTTGGTGCTTAGGATTTCGGATTTTGAAGTCATATTATAGCACTAAACCTGTTAGTTAGAAACCATGCTTGCTCGTTCTGGGGTTGTGGGAATAAGGCGTCCTATGATTACGTTTTCCTTCAACCCCAATAGTCTGTCTTCTTTTCCAAGCAATGCACACTCTGTAAGAACTGAGGTTGTATTTTGGAATGAAGCGGCAGAGAGCCATGAATTGGTAAATAGGCTTGAGCGGGTTACTCCAAGGATAATTACTTGAGCGGCTGCCGGCTCTCCCCCTTCTGCCAATATCTTCTCGTTCTCTTCTTCAAATACTGCTTTTTCGACAATCTCTCCAGGCAGCATTGTTGTGTCACCCGAGCTTGTTACGTGGACTTTATCAGACATTTTTCTGACAATTGTCTCAAAATGCTTATCATTTATTGGGATTCCTTGCCCCTCATAAACTGCTTGGACTTCATTTATTAGATATTCTTGCGCAGATCGTAAGCCTTTAACGCTTAAAACATCCTTAATATCCAAAAATCCTGAAGCAAGCTGTTTTCCGGCTTCAATTAAATCTCCATCTTTTGCTTGAAGAGTTGAGGTTATAGGTATTAAATATTCCCGCTCTTCGACTGGTTTTACTGAAGTATTGCGGATGCGAACTAACCATCCGTCTTCTTGTTCTGTTACGTCAACTTTTCCTGATATTTCAGAAATCGGAGAAAGGGCTTTTGGAGATCTAGCCTCAAAAAGCTCGTCAACACGGGGAAGTCCTTGGGTAACGTCCAACCCGACAATTCCTCCTGCGTGCTTTGTTCTCATCGTAAGCTGGGTTCCCGGCTCTCCAATAGATTGGGCCGCCATTACTCCAACTGGGGTTCCAAGTTCAACTGGTTTTTTGATTGATAAATCAAGGCCGTAGCAAGCAGCACACATTCCATGTCGCGCTTTGCATGTTAGTGGTGAGCGAACTTTTACTTCGGTTATCCCTGCCTTATCAATCTCAACTGCCAATTCAGAAGTTAGAATTGATCCTTTTTCAAGTTTCGTCTTCCCAACTTTTAGGTCTTCTGCTATTGCCCTTCCAGTTAGGCGCAACACATACGACTTTGTTCGAATCCCTTTTGATATTGTAATAAATTCTTCTGAGCCGCAGTCTTGGATCCTGACAATCAAATCATGCGAAACGTCAACAAGTCTTCGAGTTAAGTATCCTGCATCTGCTGTTTTTAGAGCGGTATCTGTAAGACCTTTTCTTGATCCTCGAGCAGAAGTTACGTACTCAAAGATTGTTAATCCTTCTCTAAAATTTGATTTTGTTGGAAGATCGACAATTTTTCCAAGAGGATCAACAACAAGTCCTCGCATTGCGGCAAGTTGTTTTACTTGATCGCGGGATGATCGTCCTACGCCGGCGTCAATAATCATCTTTATTGGGTTCCAAGGCTCCAATCCTTCCCATGTTCTATCTGCCAACTCTTCCGTTACCTCAATCCAAAGCTCTTGGGTTAAGCGCTTTCTTTCCTTTGAGGTAAGAAGTCCTGATCTAAAGTTTTCTTCAATCTTTCCAACTTCAACGTTTGCTTGAGAGATCACAACGTCTTTATCTTCCAAAATTTTGGGGTCTGTAATTCCGAAAGATAACCCAGATTCAGTTCCTGCTATAAAACCTAGGTCTTTTATCTTGTCGATCATTTGGACGATCAGTTCATTCTCAATACCAGGAGTTGACAAAATCTTTGCAAAAAGTCCTTTTATAACGCTTGCTGTAACTGGAACATTGACAAATCTTAACTCAGGTATCAATACTTCATTAAAGTAGACTCTGCCGACTGAAGTTTTTATAATTTCACCACTTGTTAGCCGAACCATGATCTTTTCGCGGAGTGCAATTTGCCCTTTTTGATAGGCTGATATGGCCTCTTGTTCATCTGAGAAGAGTTTTCCTTCGCCATGAGTTGTTGCTTCTTTTGTTAAATCATCACTAGTCAAGTAGTAAATTCCAAGAGCCATCTCTTTTGAGGATGGAATTGCAATCGGACTTCCATCTCGAGGATGAAGAAGATTTTGAGCCGGGGTCATAAGGCGTGCTGCCTCTTCGCGGGCGTATTTTCCAAGGGGAAGATGGACTGCCATTTGGTCGCCGTCAAAGTCTGCGTTGTAGCCGGAACAAACACAAGGATGGAGACGAATTGCTTTTCCTTCAACCAATACAGGGTAAAAGGCTTGAATTCCAAGCTTGTGGAGAGTTGGAGCACGGTTTAAGAGCACGGGATGATCATGAGTAATCTCTTCTAATATGTCAAAGACTTCTGGAGGTCGCCTTTCAAGCATATTTTTTGCACTTTTTACGTTTGGTGCAATTCCCCGAGAGATCATTTCGTGCAAGACAAATGGCTTGAATATTTCAAGAGCCATCTCTTTTGGAAGTCCGCATTGATCAAGCCTCAGCTCAGGCCCAACAACGATAACAGACCGGCCAGAATAATCGACTCTTTTTCCAAGAAGATTTTGGCGGAATCGACCTTGTTTTCCTTTTAGAAGGTCTGACAATGACCTTAGTACCTGCCTGCCACGTCCTCGGCGGGTTGCCTGGCGCTGGGATGCGTCAATTAGAGAATCAACTGCTTCTTGAAGCATTCTTTTTTCGTTTCGCAAAATTATTTCAGGCGCTCCAAGCTCCAAAAGATGCTTTAGGCGGTTGTTTCTGTTTATTACGCGTCGGTAAAGATCGTTTAAGTCTGAGGTTGCAAACCTTCCTCCGGATAATTGAACCATCGGGCGCAAATCAGGCGGCAAAACTGGAAGTACTTTTACGATCATCCAGCGAGGATTAATATTTGCTCTTTTCATTCCGTCGCAAAGTCTTAACCTTTTTGAAAGCTTGACTCTTCTTGCTCCGGTTGATTGCTCAAACTCTTCTTTTATTTGATTGGTCAACTCATCAAGTTTTATTCCTTCAAGAACCTTGAGTATTGCTTCTGCACCCATTTCCCCTTTGAAGAAGTCGGCGGCATTATAATTTACAAGCTCTATATATTCCTCTTCTGAGAGGAGATTTAGGAATTTAACACTTTTAACAATATTTATAAGTTTTCCAAAAAGTTCTTCTGTGTTTTTGACATTATTTTCAATCTCTTCTTTGAGGGCAGTTGTTCTCTTTCTGCTTTCAAGCTCGACTTCCTCTATTGCTAAAGCTTGGGCTTCTGCGTCTTTAACTTTTGAGCGAACAGATTCCTTCTTTAAGTTCTGCTCTTTGAGGATTTGTTCCTCACGCGTTTTTTCTTCCTCACGCAGCTCCTCTATTTGTGCTTTTGCTTGTTTTTCTAATGACTCTATTGCTGTACCTCGGCCTGCTTCTTCAACTTCTGTTACCAAATAGCGAGCAAAGTAGATTACTTGTTCCAAAGCTTTGGGTGGAAGGTCTAAGACGAGTGAGAGTTTTGAGGGAGCGCCCTTGAAAAACCAAATATGGGCAACAGGAACTACTAAATTTAGATGTCCCATTCTTTCACGCCTTACTCGAGAAAGGGTGACTTCAACTCCGCACTTGTCGCAGATTATCCCGCGATAGCGAATTCTTTTGTACTTTCCGCAGTAACATTCCCAATCTTTTGTAGGGCCAAAGATTCTTTCGTCAAAAAGACCGTCCTTTTCGGGGCGCAGGGTACGGTAATTTATAGTTTCAGGTTTGGTTACTTCCCCGTGGGACCATGAAAGTATATCCTCAGGCGAGGCTAGACGAATTTTTAGGCTTGAAAAGTCAGATAATCTTGAAAGATCCATTAATTAGTAGCTCCTTGCACGGCGACAGCCATGGTTGGCATAGTTTCTGCTTCCACAGTTGAGGGTTTGTCAGCAACAATTGCACCCTCAGGCTGGATGACAAGACCAAGAGAGTTTAACTCACGAACCAAGACTTTGAAAGACTCGGGAATTGTAGCTTCTGGGATTTCGGTCCCTTTAACAATTGCTTCAAATGCACGGGCACGGCCTACAACATCGTCAGATTTTATTGTAAGCATCTCCTGAAGCGTGTGGGCTGCGCGGTGGGCCTCCAGTGCCCAAACTTCCATTTCCCCTAAGCGTTGTCCTCCCATTTGAGCTTTTCCTCCAAGAGGCTGTTGGGTAACAAGCGAGTATGGTCCGGTTGAGCGAGCGTGAGTCTTGTCCTCGACCATGTGGATTAGCTTCATAATGTATCCACGGCCTACAAAGGTTTGTTCTTTGAATGGTTCTCCTGTTCTTCCATCATAAAGCTGAACCTTTCCAGAAGGCGGAAGGCCTGCTTCCTTCATTATGTTTTCGATAGAATCCTGAGGCAATCGGTCAAATACAGGGAGAACAAATCTTTCACCAATTTTTTCTGCAGCCATCCCGAGTTGAGCTTCAAGAAGCTGTCCTAGGTTCATACGAGCAAGAACTGACAATGGAGAAATAACTATGTCAACTGGGGTTCCGTCCTCTAAATGAGGCATGTCTGCAACCGGGACTATTTTTGAGATAACGCCTTTATTGCCGTGGCGGCCTGCAATTTTGTCCCCGACTGAGAGTTTTCTCATTTGAGCAACAAGAACAATAACTTCTTTTAGGGTTCCTGGGTCAAGCTCGTCTCCCTTTTCGCGATCTAAGATTTGGACATCAACAACGATCCCGTGTTCGCCATGGGGAACTCGAAGAGAAGTATCGCGAACTTCACGAGCCTTTTCGCCGAAGATTGCACGCAGCAATCTTTCTTCTGCTGTGAGCTCAGTTTCACCTTTTGGCGCAATTTTTCCAACTAAAATGTCGTTTGGACCAACTTCTGCACCAATCACAACTATTCCGTCTTCTGCTAAGTTTGAAAGGTCTCCTTCTGCAACATTTGGGATATCGCGGGTGAGCTCTTCTGGGCCAAGTTTTGTGTCAACAACAGCGCATGTATATTCTTCAATATGGATTGAGGTTAAAAGGTCTTCTCGAACTACACGATCTGATATGGCAATTGCGTCCTCAAAGCCTAAACCTTCAAACGAACAATAAGCAACCAAAAGGTTTTGACCCAAAGACAGGTTTCCCTGATCTGATCCCGGGCCATCGATTATTATGTCCCCTGCTTTGACTTTGTCCCCAACATTAACAATTGGGCGCTGGTTGAAGCAAGTTGATTGAGAGGTTCGCATAAATTTCTCAAGAGTATAAATTTCTTTTCCGCCCACTCTTTTTATGCGATCCCCGTCTACTGAACCGTGTGGGTTGCCATCTGGTTTGATTTCAACTCTTTCTGAGTCTACATATGTAACTGTCCCAGAGTTTATGGCGTAAACTACCCGTCCCATGGCGCTTGCTACGCTTGACTCCATTCCTGTCATCATGAGCGGTGAGCCTGGGCGAACCAATGGTACTGCTTGGCATTGCATGTGGGTACCCATCAAAGCGCGGTTTGCTTCATCATGCTGTAAAAATGGAATTAATGAGGCAGAAGTTCCGACAACCTGACGAGGCGAGTAGTCAACATAGTCGACCAAGTCAACTGGGCCTTCTGTGAACTCCCCCTGGAAGCGCATAGGTACCCATTCTTCAAGAATTGTCCCATTTTTGTCTGTTTTTACAGCTGCGTGGGTTATGTGGAAGTCTTCCTCATCATCTGCTGGGAAATAAACTATTTCATCTGTTACTTTTACATTCTTCCCATTTTTTTCAACTTTTCTATAAGGAGCTTCTAAAAATCCGTATTCATTTACTCTTGTATAAAGAGCAAGGTAGGTAACTAGTCCAATGTTTGGTCCTTCTGGAGATCTTACAGGATCAATTCTTCCGTATTGGGAGGCGTTTATATCGCGGATTGAGAAGGATGCCCGGTCACGAGTTATACCGCCTGGACCCATAACGGAAATACGGCGAAGGTTGTCAATTTCGCTCAGCGGATTGGTTTGGTCAAGAATGACAGAAAGTTGGTTTGATCGGAAAAACTCATTTAGAGCCGCAATTACGGGACGCGCGTTAACTAAGAAAGATGGGTTTACCATTTCATCTGTTGAGGTAAGAGACATTTTTTCTTTGATCGCGCGTTCAAGGCGAAGAAGGCCGGGGCGGAATGCTGAGGCCCCAACAAGCTCGCCTGCGCGCCTGATTCTTCGGTTTGCAAGATGATCTATATCGTCAACTTTGCCTTGATTATTTTGGAGGCCAATTAGATAATGAAGCACTGCTACAAAGTCGCCTAAGGATAAAACAGAATCAGATCCTGTTATTCCCAGCCTCTTATTAAGCTTGTAGCGGCCGACTTTTTCAAGATTGTAGCGTCTTGCATCAAAAAAGAGGGTATGGAAAAGGTTTTGGGCATTCTCCAAAACCGCTGGTTCCCCGGGGCGCATTCTTCTATAAATTTCTAAAAGCGCGTCTTCTCTTGTTTTTGAAGAATCTTTTGCGAGGGTACTTTCAATAAATTTATGGTTTTCGTTTGTATCTACATCCTGGAACTTTTCGTGGATAGCTGCAGGATCATCAAGGCCTAACGCGCGAAGAAGCATCGTTGCCGGGAGTTTTCTTCTTCTGTCGATTCTAGCAATAATTACGTCTTGTTTTGAAACTTCAAACTCAAGCCAAGAGCCGTTTGAGGGGCGAACTTCACCCCTGTAAAGCATTCGCCCTGAGCCTGGATCTTGTTCACCAAAAAAGTAAACTCCAGGGGAGCGGACAATTTGGGAAACTACACAACGCTCAACGCCATTTACTATAAAAGTTGCCTGCGCGGTCATTTGGGGAATATCGCCCAAAAAAACTTCCTGGGAAGTTGATTGGCCTGATTTTTTGTTTAAGAGTGATGCTTGTATATAAATGGGAGAGGAGTATGTTAAGCCTTTTTCGCGGGCACGTGATGGGGTAATTTGCGAATCGCCCAAGCGGTATTTTCCGAATGAGAGTTCCCAGTTTTTGCCTGTGAAGTCAGAGATGGGGTTTACTATTTTTAGTGCTTCTCCAATTCCAGATTGTAAAAACTCGTCCCAAGACTCTTTTTGAATCTTTAATAAATCAAGCTCGTTTAAAGTATTTTCTTTGCTGGTCAAATATCGGTATTTGAGCTTGGAAGAATCCATTTAATCTGGTGCAGGAAACCGCAAAACGCCCCGCTTGGCGGGGTACAAAAACCCTGCGTAAAGACTTACGCTTGAGAAGTAAGTTATCACACTGCTAAGGACTTGTCAAGACCCTCTTGATGTGCTATGCTTATGTGTAACGCTGTATAACACATTGATATAAGTTGATGTGGAGTCGAAATGCAGAAAGGCTCTACTGCGGGGTACAAGTAGACTCGTCCTCGGATGGGCATCCAAAGTACTACGATGAAGGAAGGTCGCCCTTCCGACTCCACAAGAGCTTATATCCTTGAAGGTAGTTTTCTTTTCTAATTCTAAAAGCAGTTGCTACAAAGTTAATATCCTCAACCTCCTCCACCAAATTAGCAGTCTGAGTTGTTTCTATTGAGCAAAAGTAGCTGTGGTTCTTGATTTTCTTTACGAAACAGTATTGTCCTCGCTTTTCCTTTTTGTTTTTATAGATGAAATCGGGAAACCTAACTATCTGCACCATGTTTCTCAGAACAAATTCATACTCTTCAGCGGGTTTTGAATCATATAAATGCTTCAACATTTTTGTAGTCACATGAACCTTAGAAGTCTTAAGGTTAATTGCTTTGGCTACAGTATTTGTCACACTGCACAACAGTGCCGTTTGTAAAATCACGGGTGCTTTTTCTTCAGTACCTTGTATACAATGTTTGTTTAATTTAATCAAAACAGAATTCTTCATATATTGATTGTAGCGTAGTACACTGCATGAGTGAGAAAGAAACAATCTAAGAAATGGATTATTCGCGATCTTGAAAAGAATGTTTATTGCAGAATCGGAATATCAAAAATAGATGGGGTGGGTGTAATTGCAATCCGGGACATACCAAAAGGTATAAATCCATTTGGTGGAGTTCCACAGAATAAATACACAAAAGTCGATGCTGAAAAAGTGTTGAAAAACAAAAAAATCCACCCTGAAGTTATAAAAATGGTCAAAGACTTTTATTCGATAATTGACGGGAAGATATATTTTCCAGACGTTTCACTAAATGCAATAAATATTTCTTTTTTTATGAATACCTCAAAGAATGCAAACGTGGGAACAGAAAACGGCGAGACGTTCCGGACAAAGTGGAAAATAAAAAAAGGTGAGGAATTAACTGTGGATTACGACAAGTTTTCAGACAGATGGGATTAATAAAGATATCCTGATGTTTGGAGTTTATCGGAGTCTTCGTGCCAACGCAGACCTATGTCGGTTCTGTAAAACATATTTGGAATCATAATATTTTCAACCCGAGAATAGGCTTGCTTTCTGGCCACTTCAACAGTTGGGCCGGAACCAGTAATAATTAGTGCATACCCTGCTTTTCCAGCCAGTTTCCAGTCTCCGTCTTCAAGCTTTACTTCTCCTAGATGAATTCCCTTTCTATCTCCATTTTTAAACAAAACTACAGCGTCTTCGGAGTAGCGGGTAAATGCTTCTGTATCCCAAAAAGGAAATGGCGGGACTGCGATTACAACTCCAACTTGAAATCCACGTTTGACTTTTATATTGAATTTGTCACCCTTTGCTAAGCGATACATAAATTCCCCCCACTCAGAAGTTACACCCTCCATGGCAATGCTTATATGAGGGTAGCCAAATCGCGCAGTGAACTCGAGTGGGTAAATCCCTTTTCCGTTTGCGATACAGTTTATGTCAATATAGCCCACGTATCCTGATTTGGCCAGTTTTGTGCCCATTCTTTTTAAAGTTTCTTCAAAAACCCTGTTTGGAGCAGACCAATACATCAATGTTCCCATCTCACCAGTCGAGGGGCCGATTTCACCATTAAACAACCTCTTGTGCTCAAAATTAATGTTTATTGGATAAATAAATTCTTTGCCGTTAAAAAATGCGCCAACCGCAATTTCAACACCAGAGGCATATTTTTGAATTTGGAAGCGTTTTATTTTTCTTGCCCAGTTTTTTTTATAGTGCTTTAAAACTTGAATAATATCCCGCCCGTCGTCCTCTTGCCCCACAAACAAGAGTTCTTTGTCAGAAGATTGTGCCCTTCCTGACGGCTTGATGACATATCTGCCTGGGTTCTTCTTAACAAATTTTGCTGCTTCGTCAAAATCTCTAAAGTTATAATTTGGGAGAATGTTGACCCCAACTTCTGCAAGTTCTTTTTGTCCAAACTCGCGATCAAGTTCCAGTCTATCCGTATAAGAAGTTCCGCCAATAGCAAGTTTTCCCTTTTTTCTTAAAGTTTGAGGTAGATTTCCATTCCCTACATCATCAAAGACAATTACATCCGCCCAGTCAACATAGTCGCGCCAAGAGGCAACTTTTTGGACAAATCCGTCGCAAATGTTTTTCTCAAATTTTTCTTTTATATAATACTTAACACTATGCCCTTCTTCACTTATTTTCCAAGCCAAGTCTCCTATTAATCCTTCAAGCGAAACAAACAAAAAATTCAGGCGAGGTTTTTTCACAATTAAAGTTCTACAGGGTATTAAACTTACTGTCAAATTTCAAGCGTCATTTGTGCTTGAAATTTAATTATACGCTATGCCTCTGTGTTTAACGGATAAGATTACAATCTTTTTATCTCTGGGATAAACTTTATAGATTATCCTGTAGACACTAACATGCCAAGCATGCCTCCCTTTCATCTCGCGCTCTAAAGGTTTGCCTTCTTGGGGAACCTCTCTGATTTCTTGTATTGCGGCTTTAATTGGTTTGTGATATTTCTGAGGAATATTTCTAAAATTTGCTCTGCACTCGGGCGTGATTTCAAGTTTATATTCTACCATCCCATTTCTTTTTTGAATTCTTCCCAGGGAATAGTTTTACCCTCAGCCTCTTCTTGTTCGGCTTGCCTAATAGATTTTACCAGTTCCCTGTCTGCCAATATTTCATTCGTCTCTTTCCAAGAATCATATTCAGCAGCAGAGACAATGACAGCTTTGGGCTTTCCGTTAACGGTAATCACATATTCATCCAAAAGCCTGTCGGCTTTATCGACAAGAGTTGTGAGCTGCTCTCTTGCATCAGTAATCGGGAGTGTTTTTACCATATTCTAATTGTACGTAATTCTGTACATAATGTCAAATTGCGGTGGGTGTGTTGGGACGCGTGAAACCTCTATCTAGTGAAAGTGAAGCTGTTAAATATAGTCAACAAAACACCTTTTGTTAATTTCCCCTCATTTTCCTAGAAGTGCAGTCAAAAGTAAAAAAATTAATATGGAAGAGAAACCTCTTTGGGATTTTCTGGAGTACACTAAATTAATTTTATACAGACCAGTAGGTCTTTGCAACCTATCTTATCTTAAATATTTATCTATATTTGCGGCGTGTTCTTCTGCGGTTTTAGCATAGTGAATTTTTCCATCTTTGTCATGGATATAAAACCAGTAGTCTGAATTCTCAGGGTAAATAACTGCGCGAATTGAGGAAAGCGAAGGGTTGGCAATTGGAGCGGGCGGGAGAGTTTTGTTTGTATATGTGTTATATGGGGATCTTACTTGTCGATCTTCAACTTCTGGAATTACCCACCAGTCGCAATCCAAAACTGGCTTTGTTAAATCTTTTGCGCAACGAGTATTTCCTGTTGCATATTGAAGCGTTGCGTCAGCTTGGAGCGGCCAGCCAGCGTCAAGGCGCTTTAGGAGAATTCCTGCCACAATTGGGCGTTCTTCATTTGTTTTAGTCTCTCTTTCCACTATGGATGCCAAAGTTATCAACTCATCGAATGAAAGATCAGACTTTTGTGCATCAGCGCGCATTTGAGTCACTTTGTTTTCGAAAGTGGTTATCAGTTTATTTGCAACTGTTGTTCCTTTAACGTCCTTTGGAAAAAGATAAGTTTCTGGGAAAAGATAGCCTTCTTTGCCCTTTGCCACAGTCATGAATTCTGCCCAAAAGGTTTGGGCTATATCTGCCTTCATTCCTAAAGTTTTAATTGTCTTTGCTGCCATCTCTTCAAGGCGAAGTCCTTCAGGATACGTTACCCAAAGTTCTTTGGGGCCGGAGACAAGAGTCATCATAATTTTGTCTAAAGAGTAAGAAGGGGAAAGAGAGTATTCTCCGGGTTGAATTTTTCCAGCTTGACCTGCGGCTTGGGTATAGATTCTGAAGGCAAACCCATTCTTTACCAAGCCCCGTTTTTCAAGGTTTTGGGCAACTCGAGTTAGAGACTGACCACGAGTTACTAGAAAGTCTTGACTTTTCGTGTTTTTGGGATCAAGAGGAGAAGAGACACTCGACCACCAGAGGAAAAGTGACACGGCACACGCAACAAGTAACACGAGGGAAAAGAGAAGTTTTTTCATTACACTTCGTTAAGGAGTGCGCGGCGGAATTTTCCTGATTTTTCTTTAATGAATAGTCGGCCGCAAGTGCAGGTTACTTTTTCGGTGCCGTCTTTTCTTTTTTGTACTTTACCTTCTGAGAGTTCACGACCACAGCCTACACATCTACCTTGGGACATAAGCCAGAGTTGAACTGGAGCAATGACGTTCTTGAATACTTGTGGAACTCTAGGTTGCCGTGTCATCTAAGAATGATTGTAGCATTATTGCCGCTGCAAATGCATCTTCCATTTCACGACGCTTTTTTTGTCCCTGGCCACTCTTGATCGAGACTTGTTGTGCGTCGTGAGTTGTTAGGGTTTCGTCCCACAAAACGATATCAGCTTCGGTTTTTTCTTTTAACAGTTGGGCAAAGCGTCTCTGCTCTTCCCCCATCTCACCCTCCGAGATTCCGACCACAACCTGAACTACTTGTTCTACTTGAACTACTTGTTCTACTTTTTTAAGAGCATCTTCAAAAGAATTTACTCGTAACACAGAGAGTGGTTGGGCAAGAGGACCTTCTGCTACCGCAAGTCCTATCTTACTTCGGCCGTAATCGATGCCAAGAACTTTCATCTTTTGTATGGTACTATTTTTGCACGGACAATCAAGCGCCTTAGATAAGTACCCGGGGGAACGCAAGTAACTAGTGTTATATATGAGTTGTCATCTTTTTGCTCAAGAATTTGTAAAGCATCCGGCTTTACCTCAAACATCTCTTCAACTTTGAATGTGTAAGTTATCCCATCATACTCAACAAACAAATCTTCGCCTTTTTTGAGAGTTGGAAGATAGCTAAAAATTGTCATGTAGTTGTTTGGGTTGTAAAGCTGTAAGATCGTTGAGTGTCCAAAGATAACTGCGTTTCCAGGTTTTCCGGGGAGTGCTGTTCCGCCGAAATGAATGAGACTTTTTGTGAGGTCTTCACCTCCAACTTCAACAACTGCGTCTTTTATTTTCAACTTAGGGATTGAGAGTTTGTAATGTTTTATTTGGTAATTAACACTTGGAAGAGGATATCCATCAAACCAAGTTGAGGCTTTTGTGTAGTCGCGTGGCCCACTAGGTTTTGGTGTTGTATTAGAAACTGGGGACAAAAACTCTCTTCTTTCTAAGGTTGGGCTAACTAAGAGCTCATATTGGATAATGGGCATGAGAGCCGTAAAAGTTAGGATAAGGCCAACACAGATAAGAATTAAGGATAAAAATTTGACAGCACTTTTGGACATATCTACTTGGCGATAACTTCAACTGAGATATTCTTACCCTGACGGGGAAGTGTACCCAAAGGTCCGGGGAATTTAAACTTGATTTTAATTTCTGCGCGTACAAAACCTGGAGTTGTTGAAAGGATGTTTCTTGCATCGGGTAAAGATTTGCCGGTTATTCTTTTTGTTAAATCTTGGGAATCTACTTGGGGTAGAAGATTTGCAGTAATTTTTACTTCATATTCGCCTTTGCCTTGAGGAACAGAAGAAATTTGAATTTGATCTTCCTTCAGGGTAAATCCGTCTGGCAATCCCCCTTCCTTTTCGAGCAGTTCTTTTATGTGAGATTTTGAAACTGCAAAAAACTTTACTTTTCCCGTCATTTTTACTGATAAGCTTTGTGCTTCATTACCTACTTTTGCTGAGTAATCTTCTTCTGTTACCACAATCCCTTCTTCTTGAGCGATTAAAATTTCTCCATCTTTAAGTTGGTTTTTCAGAGAGCTTTGGGCTTGGGACTCAAGTTCTTTTTTTGCTTCATCTGCGAGTTTTGAAATGTCATCTTTTGAGACTGCTTGAACTTCTCTTGATACTCCGCCTGTTAAGGCTTTTTCATTTTTTGCCGTCATTGTTTCTGAGGATAAGGTGCCAATTTTAAAGGCGGTTCCCACGGATAGGTTTGAGTCTGTTCCGATTGCGGAGGCAGTGATTGGGGCGCTTTCTGTGTTTTTGCCAAGCGAATCAGGCCCTGCGGAGCCTGAGGCAACTTTAACGTCTTTGTCAAGTGTAAACTTTAAGATCCCTGAAGAAAGTAAAGTTCCCTTGGGTAGAGTTGTTTGGGCGCCAACTCTATATATCGTCACTTCTCCCTTTGCCACGTCACCTACTAAAGCCGATCCTGTTGTGTCTTTGCTTTTAGATATTGTCACATTGGCTTCCAAATGGCGAGCAGAGAGAGTTTTTGGTTTTATATCCAACTCTTTTTCGTATTTTTTCGGAGAGACATATATTGCAACTTTTGCTTCCGGCAAAAACCAATAAGCAAGACCTGATCCAAGAATTACAAGAGTGAGTAAGAGTGGAAGTAGAGATCTTCTGGAACCAAATGAGCCGCGAGACGAGAGAGTTGGAATTTTTATTTTTGAGAATAGTCTTGATAGTTGTGCTAGTGGTTTTGGGGCGGGAACTTGGGGCACTGAAACGGGAGGCACGGCAAACTCCCTTTCCTGAGCATCTTCGCCTTCTTTAAACCCAAATTCTTCCGCGGAGACAGTTTTTACATTTTGATCTTTTGTAACTTCTGTTATCTCTGCCACTTCTTCCTCATCTATTTTCGCAGGTTCCACATCACTCTCCTCAACGGCTGCACTTTTCCCTGCAAGCATGGTTGCATTACCAACTTCTGCGCCTCCTGCTAAAGATATTGCTCGGGCGACGACGTCTTCGGGGAGAACTTCAACTTTTGGAGTGTGAAGAAAGCTTAAACCCTCCGCCTTTTCCCAATCGGTCTCCAAAAGATTGTCTTTTGTGCTTTGGATGTCTGCTGCTTTGTGGTTGTAAACTAAAATTCTTGTTGGGTATTGTTCAACTTTTGGAAGGCGGGTTAAACCCTCTTGGAGATCTGTGCCTGTTGAGATGCTTCTTCCGACTTCTGTTGTTCCCAAAACTTTTCCGTTCTGGACTAAGGTTACTTCCAAAAAATCTTCGGAGGAGCCAACAAGAATGACATTTGGCGGGGCGCCTTCTTGGGATTTTAATAAATGGACTATTGCTTCGGGAATAACCACAAATCCTGCGGGGGCGAGCTCTAGTTCTTTTGATAAGACTTTTAAGATTTCGACTGTGTCGCTTTTAATTTCTCCTCCTTCCAAATATGCCGGAGGGAGGCCAAAAACTACTTTTTTTGGTTCGGGGGAACCCTCGGGAAGATGACTTGCCGCATTTGAAAGCGAGCCGTCGGCTGCTTCTATAAGAGAGGTTTTATCACCTTCTTGATAAGGAAACGCGCCGCCGTGGGAGACTATTTCTGCTTTCTCTCCAACAACTCGCCAGATTGCAGAATCAACCCAGTTTTTGCCCAAAACAAGGGTCCAAAAGTTTTCAGGATTCTCTTCGTTGTTTTTTAAAAATGGCAGGGACATGACAGGGAAATTAACCAGTTATCATTTAATCAGTTAACAGTAAGTGGATCATTTAATTAATTGATCAATTGTTTAACTTATTGATAACTGGCTAATTGTTAACTGATAACTTCAGCATAGATGCGCCTTATTCCAGCGCCGGCCGATTCTTCTTTTATTATTCTAACATGCCCGATCGATCCTGTTGATTCAACGTGCGGGCCGCCGCAGAATTCGCGACTAAAAGGAGCGCCCCGCGGAGCCTCGTGCGAAGTGCGGCCTATTGTATAAACTGTAACTCGGTCACCGTATTTTTGACCGAAAGCACCTATTGCGCCTTGCTGGTATGCTTCTTCTCGCGTCATTTCTTGAGATGTCACTGGTATATCTTTATCTATTTGCTCATTAACTAAGTCTTCTACTTCTTTGAGTTGTTCCTCTGTTAGTTTTCCTGGATGAGAAAAATCAAATCGGAGGCGCTCGGCATTGATGTTTGAACCACGCTGTAAAACATGATCACCTAATGTTTGACGGAGAGCGGCATGTAAAAGGTGTGTTGCGGTGTGGTACTTGGTTTCTGTTTCTCCGGTTGATGCAAGTCCCCCCTTAAACATTCCAGCTACGCTAGCGCGGGATACATCTTGGTGTTGTTGAGAGAAAATATGGAAAGTTTTATCGAACTCTTCTCTATTAAATTCATTTCCGAGTTTGGCTTCTGCGATGGAAACTGTGCCTTGTGAGCCCTGAGCTGGGAAACCCAGTGTTGACTGTGCATCAAAAGCAACAGAACCAGCTGCTACTGACGGAAGTGATGTAAAGCGATTTTTTTCTATTAAGCTGCTAAAGTCTGGTGTTCCGAAATATTTTTTGGAATTTTGGGCAAGCACTTGTTTACTTGCAACCTCGTCTGTTGATACTAAAGGTTCAACCTTTGGAGCGTTGCTGTGAATTATCTCTCCGTATTTCTCTAATTCACTCTTAATAGTGTTGAGGGTATTATTGTCGAATTCGTAGATCCCATTGAATGTCTCTTTATAGTGGCTAAGTGCTTTCTCCCACCAGATCACAGCTTCCGTATGTGCCACATCATGAAACAAGAGTGTTAACTGGTCGTTGGCTCTTCTAATAAGTCTCCTCAGGATATAATCCCTTTCTTTTTGCCCTGGTCTAATTCCTTCTCTTATTAAGAAGAATGAGGCGCGGGAGTGATCTAGAAATATTCTCACTCTTTGATTCCCGACCACGTTCATTTTTGCCTTGGCACTATCTTTAATCTCCTCATAAAGTTCGAAAAACAGATCTGTTTCATAGACATTTGTTTTTCCTTGTACTACTGTTGTGGTTCTTTCAACTCCAATCCCTGTATCTACATTTCTTTGTTTGAGGGGTTCAAAATTCCCATCTTGAGCTTTGTTATATTCCATAAATACGTTATTCCAGACCTCAACCCAAAGAGGATTTGTGTCGGGAGATTTTTTAGGTTCACCCTCCCCAGTCCAGAAGAAAATTTCTGAGTCTGGGCCACAAGGACCAGAGTCCCCGACAGGACCCCACCAATTGTCTTTTTTTCCTAAAGGAAAGATTCTATTTTTCGCAATTCCAAGACTCTTCCAGATTTCTATTGATTCTTCGTCTCGAGGTGCATCAGAATCCCCTGCAAATACTGTAACTGCAAGTTTTTCTTTTGGAAGATTTAATTCTTCTGTTAAAAATTCTAAACTCCACTTTAGGGAATCTGTTTTCCAATAATCACCCAAGGACCAGTTCCCCATCATTTCTAAAAAGGTGTTGTGGGTATTATCCCCGACCTCATCTATGTCATCAGTTCGCAAACACGGTTGGATATCAACAAGCCTCTTTCCTTCTGGGTGTGGTTCTCCAAGAAGATATGGAACTAAAGGTTGCATACCGGCGGTTGTAAAAAGCGTCGTTGGATCGTCTTTGGGAATTAAAGGGGCGGGCGGGATAATTTTGTGCCCGCGAGCCTGAAAGAATTTCAAATATTTCTCGCGGATTTCTCGGGAGGTCATGTGAGGCTATTGTAGCAGAAAGGAGATTAGTTGGTGTATGTTTTCCACTCTGTAGCTTGGTCGCTTGCTTGAGTTGGAGTTGTGGAAACTTGTGCGCCAGGGGCCGGGGGAGTTTGTTTTAGAGAAAAACCACCCTTCCCGTAAAAATAAGCACCTGTGCCGACTGCAATTAAAGCAATTGCAAAGAGAAGAATTATTCCTATATTTCCGCGCTGGGGTTTGTTGTTCACTTGCTTACTGGCTTTCTATGTCTAAGACTGCTTTTAAGGCAATTTCCACTTCAGACATTTTTTCATCGTTGATTTTTCCTACTTTTTCTACTAAGCGCTTTCTATCGATGGATCTGATTTCTGTGGTTAAGATTTCAGACTCTTGTTTAACTCCCGACTCTTTCCCGATAGCTACTTTTTCTATACCGGGATAATACACTTTTGTAGTTATGGGGATAGCCACAATTTTTGGCCAGTAAGAGTTGATTGTGTTATTGGAGATAATCAAAACTGGCCTTTTTTTTCTAATTTCTGTGCCAAAGCCGGGATCTAAATTTGCGATCCATATTTCGCCCCGTTTTATTCTGGCCATGACTCAAGGTCAATTGCCTCCCATTCTTTGTTAACTTCTCTATAAAGTTTAGCATTAGCTTTGTAGCTTTTTATCAATTCCTTTTTAAGGTTTTTTTTTCTATTAAGCTTACCTTGAACAGCCACTGCAATGAAGCGACTACGACTGCGTGAAGGAATTTCTCTCCTTAGCTGGTTTGCTAGCTTTGTAGGAACAGTTATGTTTATTCTTTGATATTGCATTACACACTGATAATACATACTGGGGGTTGATTTGTCAAGAAGTTAATGGTTTGCCGGCGCGGTGGAAGAATCTTCTTCCTTGCTCTTGGACTCTATGGATTGGATGTTTTACTCCCTCTTTAATTAAAGCCCTTGCTCTTTCTTCAACTGATGGTTCCTCTTGGATGGTTTCTACAAAAGCTTCTTCTTTTTTGACAAAATGGGAAACGAGACCTGAGAGGGTTTTTACGTCTGAAAGATGCCCTATATCTTTTACCCCCTCAACAAAATGTCTTAAGCCCTCAATTGGACGTGTGACAGAGTTTGTTAAAACATGTGCATCGTCCAATAATTTATTTGCGCGATCTATGGTTTTTTGAACATTTCTGAGAATCAAGAAAACCTGAACGCCTACTGCAACAAGAAGGCCAGTTAGGATTGTTACGGTTACAAAGAGGAGAATTTGGACAGGATCCATGACCAATTGACGATACCATAGAAATTCTTGGAGAGTCAATTGGAATTTTTAGTTTTTAATTTGTAATTTTTAATTCTTTTGTTGTGCTTTTGCCGGAGCGGGAGGTGGATTTTATTTCTACTTTATCTCCGAGCTCGGCTTTATCAAAAGATACTGAGAATGTTCCATTTTTTTCAAGTAGTATCGCGCGGCGATTTACCTCCAAAGTTGCGCTAGGGGAAGTTTTTCCAGATACAACAATTTCGTTTCCTCTTGGAGCTATATCAACTTTTAAAGACGGCGGGGCGACAAAAAGAAAATATTGTCTTGCTAAATACCCTGCAACAAGGAGAACCACAAAAACTGCTGACGCAACTATTGTATTTTGTGGAGTCCAGATTGTTCGGCCTCCGAGAGGAAGTTCTTTTTCTCTTCTTGCAAACGGGCTTGGGGGGAATTCGCGTCGAACCAAGGCCCCCACTCTTTCATTGTCCACCCCAATCACATTTGCGAAACTTCTGACAAAGCCTGAGGCAACGGTTAGGTTTGGCAGCTCTTCCCAATTAGATTCTTCCAGGGCTACAAGGAACTTCTCCTTTATCTTCGTTTCCCTTGCAATTTTTTCAATAGACCAGCCGCGAGATTCGCGGGCATCTTTTAGGATTTGGCCGACAGTTTGCATCACTAGTTTGCGCTTTGCGCAAGAAACTCTTCCGGGTTTGAAATTAGCACTTCTCTTGGTTTTGAGCCTTCTGCTCTCCCTACAACGCCTGCATACTCAAGTTGGTCAAGAAGACGGGCTGCACGGGCATAACCAATCGAGAGTCTTCGTTGCATAAGGGAGGCTGAGGCCTTGTCCATATTACAAACGATTCTCACAGCATCGGAAAAAAGCTCATCCCGATCTTCCAAACTTGTGCTACCGAATCCGCTACCACCTTTTGGCGGCATACTGGTCACTTCCTCGGTATATTGAGGTGTAACCCCATTCTTCCTTAAGAATTCGATTAGGCGATTTGTATCGCTGTCTGCAACGTAGGCTCCTTGGATACGACGGGGGCGCGCCTCATCTGGTGGAAGATAGAGCATGTCACCCCGCCCCAGAAGCTTTTCTGCACCTGGAGTATCAAGGATAACCCGAGAGTCTACAAGAGAAGACACTGCAAATGCGATACGAGCCGGAATATTTGCTTTAATAAGTCCAGTTAAAACATCAACTGATGGCCTTTGGGTAGCAATCAACATGTGGATTCCAGTTGCGCGGGACATCTGGGCAAGACGGGTAATTGAGTCTTCAACTTCGGCAGGAGACAGAAGCATGATGTCTGCCAGCTCGTCAACTACTAAAACGATATAAGGAAGAGCCTGAAATCCTGACATTTCGTTATAGCTTTGGATGTTTCGAGCTCCAACCTCTGCAAACATTTTGTATCGGTTGTCCATCTCGGCAGTTAGATATTTAAGGGCAGAAATTACTTTGTCTGCTTCTGTTATGACCGGGGCCAAAAGATGCGGGATTCCATTAAACTGGGTAAACTCAACGCGTTTTGGGTCAACAAGAATAAATTTAACTTCTGCTGGGGATGCTCGGAAAAGAATTGATGCTAAAAACGAATTCAGAGCGATAGATTTTCCGGATCCTGTTTGACCTGCAATTAATGAATGGGGCATTTTTGCAAGGTCTGCAATCATTGGTTTTCCTGAGACATCAAGTCCTAATGCGACTGCAAGTTTTGATTTAGACTCGCGCATTACATCCGATTCCAATACCCCGCGCAAAGTTACGAACTCAGGAGATCGGTTTGGAAGTTCTATTCCGACTAAAGAGCGGCCGGGAATTGGAGCCTCAATACGAATTTGGCCGGAAGGAGCAGCAAGAGCTAAAGCTAAATCGTTTGAAAGATTGGTAATTCTTGATAGTTTTGTACCAAGGGCAACTTCGATTGCGTATTGAGTAACCGCAGGTCCGAGGTTTACTTCTACAACCTTGGATTTAACGCCAAAAGACTCTAGCGTCCGCTCAATTATGTCTGCATTTGCTTTAATATCTCCGCGGTCTGCTTTGCCTGAGTGGGTATCAGAAAGCAAAGAAAGAGGGGGGTAGTCCCAAATTCCTGGTTGGCCGGGAATATTGACTGCGGGGGCAATTGCCTCTTTTTGGAGAACTCCGGGTTTTGCGTTCTGGGTTTGGTTTCCTCCGGTTACTTTGATATCTTTGCCGACATTTAGATTAAAAGCTTTGGAGTTTTGAGTTCCTAAAATTCTGTGACGAAGAGAAATCAACATTGAGATAAAGAAAGAGACTATGCGGTCAAGGGAGGTGTTGAAAAGAATTAAAAGGCCGATTACTGCACCACCCAAGAAAACTACAGCTGCACCAAAGGAGGTAATAAGGCTTGCAACTCCTGCCCAAATTTCGTCCCCTAGTTTTCCAGCTTGAGTTAAGCCTGCGGCGCAGAGGGCGAAAATTACCCCTCCCATAAGAACTGTTGGATTACTTAGAGGAGTTTTTAATTTTGAGAGCATTAATCCTGAGACAATAAGGAAGAATGGGATAAAAAGTGAGGTCCAAGAAAAGTAGTCTGTAAAAAACTTGTTGATTGAGTAGAGGATTAGACCCTGGCGGGAAAATGAAACAATAATTAAGCCTGCAAGTGCAAAGCACAAAATTTGTGTAATTGAAACTACTGTATGTTTCTTAAGTTTTAGGTTGAAAGAGCTTTTTAACAAAGATCTTCTTCGTCTGGGCATGGTGAATGGATTGTATCACAAGTTTTCGCACAATTGTGATCTAACTAATAGTACTATAGGTTGACTAGTTTGTCAAGTGTGGGTTAAACTTCCACAACCACAGGGAGAATCATGGGGCGGCGGCCGGTTTCGTCAAAGAAGAAGCGTTCTAAGAATTCAACAGCTTTTACTTTAACATCCCTCGCGTCGCCTTTTTTGTGCTTTGCGCGAATCTCATTTGCAACCGCGTTTGCTGCACGCTCTAAAAACTGTTTGTTTTCTTTAACGAATACAAATCCTCGGCTTATTATGTCAGGATCGCCGATAAGAACACTATTTGCTTTATCAACTTGAAGAACAACAATTACAACTCCTTCGCGAGCTAGGGTTTTTCTGTCTGATAAAACTACCTCGCCAACATCTCCCAAACCAAGGCCGTCTACGAGCAGGCTTTTAACCGGGATATGCTCCCCTGCTTTTACTTTCCCATCGCGGGTAAATTCCATAACATCACCATGGCGAAGCTCTAAAGTTTCCTCTTTCTTCCAACCCATCTTTTGGGCGAGGGCGTTGTAGGCTCTGTTATGGCGAATTGTTCCTCCAATTGGGATTAAATATTTGGGACGAACTAAAGACAGAAGCATCTCGATATCTTTTCTGGAGCCGTGGCCTGAGACGTGAAGGTCTTCTTGGGTGTCGTAGTAATGGACTTCTGCTCCCTTTTCAATAAGTTGATCGACCACATAATTTGTTGAAAAATGGGTTCCTGGAGGGGCTGGGTCTGCTGAGAAGACAACCATATCAGGGTTTTTAATTTTTAAGAATTTATGGTCATCTGTTGCGACTCTGTAAAGTGCTGATCCGACTTGGCCATAACAGCCTGAGATTATATAAACAACTTTTTCAGGAGGCAAGGACCTTGCCTGTCTATCCATTACCACATCTTTATCATTGTAGGTAATATTTCCCAGGGTCCTTGCAATTGCGACTTTTTTTTCAATTGAGCGTCCGACAAAAATTACTTTTCTTCCAAGAGAGCGAGAAATATTAATAACCTGCTGCATTCTTGATATGTTGGAAGAGATTGTTGTAACAAAAATTCGCCCCTTTGCATCTTTGAAGATGTTGCCAATGTTTTTTTCAAGTTCAGCCTCAGACATTGTATAACCTTCAGAAGTTGACCCAAGCGAGTCTGAGGCCATTGCAATTACACCGCCTTTTGCCAAGGTTGCTGCTTTTGCAATATCAAAGGGTTTCCCGTCAACCGGGGTCCAGTCAAATTTGTAATCCGGAACGTGGAAGAATCTTCCAATTGGGGTGCCTATACAAAAGCCCAAGGAGTCAGGAACCGAATGGGTAATTCTAAATGCGTCCACGATGAAGCTACCTGCAGTAGTCGGGGCACCTTCAGGATCAATTATATTTACCTTCTTGCCGCCAATTCCATAATCCACCAGTTTGTCTTCAATAAACCCTGCGACTAGTTTTGCCGAGTAAATTGAGACATCTGGAAGTTGGTCAAGAAGAAAAGGAAGTGCTCCGAAATGATCCTCATGAGCGTGGGAGATGAAAACTCCTTTGATTTTGTCTTTGTTTTTAACTAAATAGGAGAAGTCGGGCACAACAAGATCAACTCCAAAAGCTGCCTCTTCCGGGAAGCCAACACCGCAATCAAGAACTATAATTTCCGCACTTCCCCGATCGGGAATATATTCGTAGACGTATAAGTTTTCAGTAACGTCTATTGTGCCTGAAATTGCAATGAATCTAAGTTTGTCCATACTTTAGAGGAGGTCTAGCTGTTCTGCGTTATTATCTTCTTTTGTATCACCAATTTTAACTAAAATCTCAGGGAGTCTTTTGAAGTCTTCCTTAAACTGTTCCATTACCGCCCCTGCACGAAGAGCAGCAGCGGGGTGATACATTGGGACTATTGTAACATCTTTCCCCTTCCATCTCACAACTCTAGGTTTTCCGTGGACGCGGGAGATCATTTCACCGGGTAGAAATTTGCCCATAGAGAAACGGCCTAAAGTTACAATTACTTTTGGATTTATTATTTCAATTTCCCGATCAACGTATGGTTGGAAGCTTTTGATTTCTTCGGGTAATGGGTCGCGGTTTTCGGGCGGGCGGAAGCGAACAATGTTTGAAATATAAACATCCTCGCGTTTTAAGCCGATTGATTCAAGAGTTCTTTCAAGAAGTTTTCCTGCTTGGCCAACGAATGGTCTTCCTTGTTGGTCTTCATGGAACCCTGGGCCTTCACCAAGAAAATATAAATCGGCATCAGGATTCCCCTCGCCGAACACAAGCTGTGTTGCACCAACTCTTAGCGGTAGGCTTTTGTCGTTCTCCATTTCTTTTTTGAGTTCACTTAGCGCAACTTTTTTGTCCATAAGTAAAAAATACATTAATTTGACAGGTCTTGACTAGGGGTGTTTTAATTTATATGTGTACTGCTCAAAACTGCTAATTACACTTCCTCTTCTACTTCTTGCGCTAGTTGTTTCTCCCGTTGCCGCGCAAGACACAACAAGTGTTTCCGATCGCGTGACAAACAAGCAAGAGAAGCGTACCGAGAAAGTTGAGGCCCGCCAAGAAAAGCGCGAAGCACGACTAGAAAAGAGAGAAGAGCGCGTGGAATCAAGACAAGTGAAACGCGAGGATAGGCAAGCAACCAGAGAGGCAAAGCGTGAAGCAAGAATTGAAAAGCGAGAAGAGTTTTTGGCATCCGTTTCCGCAAGAAGAGAAGAGATCAAAGAAAAGATTCAAGAGCGCAGAGCAGAGTTAAAAGAGAAACTTGCCGAATTTAGGGATCAGAAAAAAGCAGAAATTGCAGAAAAAATTGACCAAAAGTTGGGTGAGATAAACGAGAACAGAACAACAAAGATGTCCCAATCACTTGATAAAATGTCTGCAATCTTAGATAAGCTTGAGTCCATAATCTCTGAGCGGGGAGGAAACGCAGAAGCTCAAGCTGCAGTTGATGGTGCACGAACAGCTGTAAGCACAGCACAAGATGCGGTTTCTGCTCAAGCCGGGAAAGATTACGGAGTAACGGTAAATACAGAAACCACTGTAAAGTCCGATGCTCAGACTTCAAGGAACTCTCTACATACTGATCTTAAGGCAGCCCATAATTTGATAGTTGCCGCAAGGCAAGCTGTAGCAAAGGCAATTTCAACGACAAAGTCCACAGTTGGTGGACAGAAAGGAGCGACCGGAAGTGCAACACAGCAACAGTAACAAAGGGTTTATGGGAATAGTGGTTGTAGCCGTTTTAGCAGTTGCTTTGATTGCTGGAGGAGTTTTCTTTTTCCTAAACGGGACGAGTCTATTGAAGAAGACTGACAATTATGGAAAGATTGTGGCCGAACTAACCGCCGAGACTCCAGATGAGTTAGATAAAGAACTTCAAGCTCTTGATCTAGGGGTGGATATAGATTCAGAATTTACAGAAATAGACTCCGACCTCTCCAGTCTTTGACGTTATGTTAATTACCACAAAGATTGCACAGTGAAAATCTTGCGATATAATCTAGATATGCTAAACGAAAGCTTAATGTCAGAAATACGAAATGCCTTAAAACCAGAGCCTAAAATAATTGCTGCTTACGTATTGGGTTCTTATGTTTTTGGCAAGGAAACTGGTGAAAGTGATTTTGACCTTGCTGTGGTGGTTGAAAGTAGAAAAGACATTTCTTTCGACCACATATACAATCTTCTTTCCGAAATAAAGTTCCCCAAAGATTTAGATTTGTCCGTTGTTGACAGAAGCTCTTCTCCTTTGTTTTTATTCCAAGCAATAAACGGTAGATGTGCTTATGCTCGCTCAGGGGAGGATAGAGGCTTATTTGAAGCATCTATTGCTGAGAACTACTACGATACGGCCCATATGCGAAAAATATATTATTCGCATCTGAAAGAGAAATTTCCATATGCCGGCTAACTTGTCTTTAGTCTCCAAGAAGCTTGATTTCTTAAACGATCAAATAAGAAAAATCGAGCAAATGACTTTTACCAAAGAATCTTTTGTCCAAAACCCAGATATTCACGACTTGGTCGTGTTTCGCCTACAACAAGCAGTTGAAACTTGCATTGATATTGCAACCCATATCATCGCCCAGCTTGATGTTCCACAAAAAGAAACCGCAAAGGATGCGTTTTTGTTTTTAGGGGAGAAGGGATTTGTTGATCTTGAGTTGGCTAAAAGAATGGGAAAGGCGGCAGATTTCAGAAACAGAGTTGTGCATGGATATAATGATTTTGACTTTAATTTGCTGTTTGAAGATTATAAAGAGAATTTGAATGATCTGCGTACATTTGGCGCCCAAATATTAAAGTTTCTAGAAAGCACTTCTTAGTCTGTGAATTTGAAGGTGGAGAGGATTTTGTTGAGCAACTGATTATCAGAAAGTATAAACGATAACGTATGATTAGTAACAAGCCCCTGCGTTAATGCTGTCTATCGGAACAATTGGTATATCTATGTTCATTGATGTTTGTGAACCGCCAAGGCCATATGTAGGAGGATTAAATTTTGGGTTGGATTTATATCCTGAAGGAACTACACCATGATCTATGGAAACATTCAGGCTGTCATTCGGTTGAATGTTTTGCGAGAAACTAAAATTACCGCCACCATCAGTTGTAGTTTCCGCATAAACCGAATATTCAGGCATTTTAGAAAGCACCACAGGAGCACCACCTACGCCTACCTCATTAGGTTCGGGTAGAGTGTTACAATTTGTATCAGCATAGATTCTTCCTGTTACTCTAACCGTTATACCAGAAGGTACGGTAATACCTTTTGTACACACATTTGTCATGGAACCATCTGAAGCCTGCAACTGCAATCTAGGATTGTATGTACCAGATCTCCCATATGTATGTTCTATTATCCCGTTTGATTGCTTTAAATCAGTATCCCAACTCCCGTTACCGTCAAAATCCCATTGAGCTCCTGTCATATAGGTGTTGTTGTAACTTGAGAAGCTGGAAATTAGTGTAACTAATAAAGGATCACTACTGCCTCCGCCCAGTTTTCCATAAGTCACGTTTATGCTACATGGATTTTTCTTCGGGGTTGGAGTTGGGGTAGGTTTAGGCGTAGTTGTAGGTTTGGGTGTAGATGATTTATTTTGAGAAGTTGGTATTGGTGTGGGCTTGTCGCTTTCGGTTGTTGGTTGAGCGCTAGGAGCCGCTTGAGTTAAAGATTGAGAGGCTGGAGTCTCGATAGATACAATCTTGGATTTTATTTTAACGTACGCTACACCACCAATAGCACCTACTGCTAGTACTACTAACAAAATTAAAACCGGTGTAAAGCCGTGTTGGGAGTTTTGAGACATTAGTTTATGATGCACTTGTCTTAAGAATGTGTCAAACAGAGGCTGTCAGGATTTCTTTCCTTAATTCGTTAGGAAGTGACTTGTTTATATCTTTTATAAGTCTAGACGCAAACAACACTTCAATATATACCGGTTTTCCATCAACCGGAGTCCAGTCAAATTTATAATCAGGGACATGGAAGAAGCGGCCAATTGGGGTGCTTATGCAAAATCCTAAAGAGTCGGGAACTGAGTGGGTAATTCTGAATGCGTCTACTATGAAGCTTCCAACTGTGGTTGGCGGGCCTTCCGGGTCAATTATATTTACCTTTTTGCCGCGAATTCCATAGTCAGTTAGTTTATCTTCAATAAAACCTGCAACAAGTTTTGCTGAATAGATTGAAACATCAGGGAGCTGATCAAGAAGAAATGGCAAAGCTCCAAAATGGTCTTCATGGGCATGAGAGATAAAGACTCCTTTTATTTTTTCGCTGTTTTTAACAAGATATGAAAAATCAGGAACTACCAAATCCACGCCAAAAGCGGCCTCTTCGGGGAAGCCTACCCCACAGTCTAAAACTATTAATTCCGCGGGCCCTTTTTCGGGGACATATTCATAGACATAGAGGTTTTCTGTAACGTCTATTGTTCCTGATATTGCAATGAATCTAAGTTTGTCCATACTTTAGAGGAGGTCTAGCTGTTCTGCGT
>ERZ1292623.360-Hain-H51-01um-R1-360-length-49584-cov-17_pt1 | contig 49584 bp, 60 predicted proteins | sample MGYA00564398_ERZ1292623 | MGnify/ENA primary metagenome ERZ1292623 (study PRJEB36523, sample SAMEA6512633) | groundwater metagenome | collected 2019-01-07 | study: AquaDiva: Metagenomics assemblies of 32 groundwater samples
GCCGGTCAATGCCGTTAATGTTGATGGTTTCGGGAATCAGCTCGGCTTTGCTGAATTTACTAACAGTCTCTTCTAATGGTTTGGCTTCAGTCTCTGGCTCATAACCCCACTCATGAATAGAATCCCCGTTTGTGAATATATCTCCTGCGCGAACCTTCTTACTAAGAATATCGTACTCCCCGTCAAAGTAAGATTCGCCATGCTCTTTTGCATAAGCCTTGTTAATTGTTACCCAATCACCGGAGTTTATTTCACCGGTCACGCCTTTTGGTACGGCGCGATAAATCTCAACCATTAAATCAGGTTTCCCACGGAATAGCTTTGCTTTCTCGAAAGATTGACGGTCAATCTTGTCATCGCCGGTGCCGTAGTATGCAACGGCTTTATTGCTATATACGTCAGCAGGATAAATGTTTCCATCGCCGGTTAAATCAGATAATGGGGCGTTGCCTTCCCTGCCAGGGGATCTGTGATCCATTCTGTAAGCATTTAATTCTTTTTCAACCTTGGAAAACTTTGCCGTTATCTCAATGTCTTTGTCATCGAATATGACATAGTTATAAGATCCTTCTCCTTTTGATCGGCTTGTGCCGTCTAAATACTTGATGCCGCGTATGCCTATTGCGTGTAGTTTTTTGCTGGCAGCCTCACTAAATCTATTATAGAAAGACGGTCTTGTTCCGATCTCCCCAGATTCGCCGGAGGCCACTTCTTTCATATAACTGTAGATTTCCTGACCAGTCATTGCATTATCCGGCACTCCGATACGTTTGAGCGACTCCTTAACCTTCTCACTCTGCTCGCTCAGTGGTTTGTCCCACAGTAAATACTCATCTTGTTTTGGGGCCAGTTCTACTTCATACAGTTTAGAGGCATTCGCGAGCACCCACCCAAGATCATCATTGACTTCACCTTCAGCGAGCACTTCGGCTGCTTGTTCTTGGTAAGATTCGTCAGTTACGATCGGCATAACCTCACTGAGTCTCTCATCGTAAGTCATAAACTCCTCAAGCAAATCAATATCATCTAAAGATTTCGCAAATTCAGCTAATTCGTTATCTATTAAGTCATCAATATCCTCTTCACCTTCATAGTCCGAGTATTTATTTTCTAATCGCTCTTTCTCCTTTATTAATGCTTTGCTACGCTCTTCCTCTATTCCATAACTCCAGTAGTCTGCGTTAGTGTCATTCGCGAAGTCGTCGGACAAATCATCAAGTCTGTTTTGGATTTCTCTGCGCCCCTCTTCCGTAATAATAAATTTTGATAATTTATCACGATACCACTCAGCGACGCCCTTGCTATCAGCAAAGTAGTGCCCGTACCCATAAGCCTGAGCGCCCTCACCAGTGCCGATCTTGGACGAGTCAAATTTGTCATGATCGTGTGGCGATCCATGAAATGCTTTAGAAAATTCAGGTTTGTTCTTTAATCCGTAAAATGACGCCTCGGTTGATGCATATTGAGCGACCGCCTTAGCAATAATATCCTGAGCCTTCTGCGCGTCAGTTACCCATCGTTCTGAGCCAAGACCGCGCATTTTCGCATTGGTAACAAGTTTCTTTAACCATGATATGATCGCGTCGGCAATCTTGAGGAATGCGTTTGGATTGTGCTCTGCTACTTTATTCCAAAATTCTGGCTTAGTGAAATTGTCGCCCATGATGTCGCCGACAATCTCATTTGTTATGTTGACATCTGTCTCGCTTGCGGGAATATCATAAGCATCTCGATAACCCTTGTCGTTTACGATAATCGATTTGAGCGCATCGACCATATCAGCATAGATTTTAGGCGCGTCCTTCTCCATGTGGTGCGATAGCTCGTGTCCCATGACAGCATGAGCCAGCTTAGGCGAGCGGACATCAATAAATATGGTGTTTTTAATGCTTGGAATGATGACGCCATTTATACCGAATGACCCTTCTGCTTTGATCCAAACGATTCTTTTTCCGAAGATTTTTGCGATTTGCTCTGCGACCGCTGCTTCCGTTTGCGTTCCGCTTCCCAAAGTAGCAACGTCCCGCATATCCATGGGCGTGATTGTGAAGGCGTGTCCGCCCTCTCTGAGTAGTCTTTCAAGTCGTTTTGAGCTTTCACGGTCTTTTAACCTTTCTTCAGGGGATCGGGAGAATTTGGGTTCTGATTCTTCTTTCCCTTGATTTGGCCTTCTCGCCCATTTTCCGGCTTTTGAATTGGGATCGTTTAGTTCAACAAGGTGTTGTTTTGTTGGAACAGCCTCATACTTTTTTGTATTGAGTGCGTCAACTTTTTTCTTGTCATAGGTTTGAAGTATTGTTTCGCCGGTTTCTTTGTTGCGAATTACCCAGCCTTCCTTGCTGTTTCCAACATAATCTGTTTTAGATGTGGGCTTTTGTTCAGTTGGGTTAGCAGATTCCCCACCGGATTGTTTGGCGAAGATTTCTTGTTGCTGTTCTGGTTGTCCTGCGATTGATTGCTTGGCATTTCTTGGTACTTCTGGCGGCCCGAGTTTATCCTGTTGTTGTTGTGTATTATTATCTGATATGATGGATGGAACGTTAGATGCATCAACATCCAACGCCCCTGTCACAACACTACTATTCGGAGTAATGTCATGCCTATCGTCAATTGTACCTACTGCGGCTCCGCTGTCAATCGCACCCCCTCTAAACTTGCTAGAAACGCCGGAAATTTTTGCAATCGTATTTGCTGCGGACTTAATGATCGCACCGGATGCATCTATAGAGGGTACAGATTCATCACTATTGACAATGGAATTAAGGTTCCCGAGCACAGATGGATTATGCAGAACCATCTCGGGCGTAAGCTTAAAAGCACGGAGCACGTTCACCACATTAACGGGCAACGAAGTGACAACAGAATCAAAAACCTTATGGTTCTTAACGCTGCCGACCACAGCCGACACCATAACCCCCCTATCCTTACTATTGAGACCGTCAAACCCCTTTTCGATAAAGGTCTTAGTACTTACCAGATCGGCAAGTGCCTTGGTGTCTGTGGTACTTCCGTTAGCAGATTCCTTAGTGAGCGCGGGCTCGCCACCCAAGGAATGTATGCCAACAGCATTAGTACCGATAGGATTGTCGATCTCAGAAATTCCGGCCTCACTAATATCCAGATTGCCAGAACCCTTAATATTAGCGTCAGTACCGTTATTGCCAGACTCAGAAAAATTGGAGCCACCCGGCCCAGGAGAACTTCCAGCAGTATTAGTGTTGAGGAAATTATTAGACTCAGGCTTTCCGGCATGAGCACTCTTAACATCGCCGCCGTATTGGGCGTTAGTAATGATGCTGTTTGGAGGAGAGTTAAGGCTGCTGGACTTATTGGCGTCAAGAAGTGAGTCGCGCCCTAATACCCCGGAACCTTCCTTGGTACCGGTCTCTTGCTTGGAGATTTCTTCTTCATAAATATTCCCTTTTTGTTGAGTGATAGAGTTAAGTTTGTCTTTGGCCAAAGAAAGCATTTTCTCATCAGTGTTCGTCCAGGTATCAGGCGAACTATTTTTTCTTCCTTCTGTATCTTTTATGAGTTGGGCGTATTCATTGACTTCGTTTTGCGATGCGGGTTTATTTTTGACCGCCAGGTTAACGCCTGAAGCAATATTTGCCTGCTGTCCTTGCGCTGATATTGATTCTTGATTTAAACCTTGCTGCGCTTGATTTATGGCTTGCTCTATCGATTCACTTGGCTTTAACCCTGTCAGCCTTTCTATATCTGCAAGCGTTGGATCTACTGCTCGAAGCACATCATCTTTTGTTACCGGCTTTCTTGATACGACATCTGCTGCGGCATTGATGGCTTCATCAACTGAATTAGATTTATTGATCCCACTAATGCCTTCTTTCAGATCATGTTCATTAATACTGCTTGTGGCTTTGTGAATCCCAGTTGGAGATAAATCATTGCCGGATTTGAGTTTGTTGAAATTGTAGGCTGCCTCAATAGAGCTTTGAGTTAAACCGGCAAGAGCTTCCATGGTAGAATCAACCACGTCAGGTTTTCCGGTTGCAAGATATTCCCCGCCGTAATCTCCCACCCCTTCACCCACAGTTTCAAGCGCAATTCCTGTTCCTAAAATCCCCGTTTTTTTAGTTCGCGATAACGCTTGCAAAGACGCCCTCTCGCCAGCCACCTTTGCTGCTTTAAATAAGTCAGGTGAGTTTTTTATGGCGGCATTAATTGCTGCTGGAGACGACATGTCCACACCCGCATTCATTAATACTGTGGCCTCTGCTTTTGCCCCAGCCTTAATTGCTGAACCACCCAGCTTTCTTGTTATCACGCCGCCTAGTTTGAGCGTTGCAGCATCAATCCCAGTAATGAAAGCGCTCTTTTTTAGTCCCTCAGTTATGGCGGCATCTTTGTCTTGCGGCGTGAATCCATCGGCATCGCCCGCTTTATCGATTGCTTTCCCGCCAGCCTCAAGCAAGAAATTACCCAAAAACATGCCGCTCAGGAAACCTAAAGTACCCCCAATAGCTGCTCCCATTGGGCCAACCAAAGAACCTGCTGCAGCACCTGTTTTAAAACCAGCATAACCAGCGCCAAGGGATACAGCGGTATTTGGAGCCTGCTCGGCAATAAATTGCCCAGTTCCCATCGGGTTCCGTCCTGCAGCTTTAAAAGTATCTCCTATCTGCGATATAGCACTTTGATTGCGGTCAATCTCTGACAGTTCTCCCATAAGCCGACGTTGCTCAACCGGCATGTTACGTTGCGCAGATATTTGTGATTCGTCGGCGTAATTTTCAACTCCTGGCAGATTATTTTTTAAAATATCAACAGTAGCACCAACCATTCTTCCGGTCTGTTGCGCTCCCGTCAGAACATTCTTAGCCAGCCCAGACAAGCCTTCTGGTGGCTTATATTCAGGATTAAGCACATGCTCATTATTGCGAATAGCTTTAGCAATATCATCATCGGACATATCACCTGGAAATTCTATCTCACGGCCAAACGCTTCTATTATTCGGGTATTGTCAGGGGCGGATGTATTGATTTTCTGTTTTAGATAGGGGATTGTTTTTTCTGACATGGCTCTTATTTTACTGGCAACATTGTTTTAGGATCTACTCTGACAGATATCATTTTACCTGTTTCTGGATCAATCTCATTGACAATCAGGTCTCCGGTTCTTTGATCTACAGATACACCTGTTTTCGTGCTCATATTAGATCTTCTCATGCCGCCTTCACCTATTACATTCATAGGGATATTCCTTTCAATATCAGGAATATCGTATTGCGTGTTATCTAACAATGGTTTTGTGATGTCCGGTTTCCTGATTGGCTGTTCTGTTATTCTTTGGGTGGCTGCGTTTACGTCTTCCTGAGAATCCCCGCCTCTTATTATATTCCCTGTTTTAGAATCGTATCTGTCCCTCGTTGTTGCTGATTGCTGCTGTGTGTTGCCACCAGAAGCCGCTCTATTGCCAAGAAACTGCCTACTCATCTCCATTGCTTCCGGCACCATCCCTTTAGTCAACCCACCAATTGATCCAGCGGCTTGACTGGCCAAATCCTTACCGAAAATAATCTCATAAGCGTGAGGAATATCTCTCGCGCTCTTAATACGCACCAGATTTGCTGCCATTTTCGATGTTGCGTCATTCGGTTTAAATACCGTCCCGTCCGCAAGCATAATTGAGTCCTCATCAGCTTTCCCGCCTTGATTGCCTGCTGCAATCTTAGCGTTACTCCTGGCGTTTCTTCCTGATTCTTTTAAACCCTCAATCTCCATTTTACGAGTATGCGAAATTTCTGAATCTGATAGTTTGTTGGCTCGGTCACGCTCATACGTTGCTTGGTTCAACAACCCTTGGCTTTTGGCATCAGCCAATAGATCTGAGCGTTTTCTGTTGTAGCGCTGCTCATAGAATTCCGCACGTAAACGTTCCCTTGCCTGGTCAGTCTCTAATATGTTCTGTGCCTGAACGCTTGCATTCGATGCGTGTCTTATGCCGCCGCCTGCGCCAGCGGCCAACATTCCAAGTAAGCCCATATTAACCTCCTGCCGAGTTTAATAATCCGCCGCCATTTCCTGGTATAGCTTGCTGCGGAATCTCTTGTTGCCCTTGCTGTTCCTTTGCGCCATTATATCCTTCCCCTTCCCCTTCCCCCTTCCCCCTTCCGCTGAATCTTCCTGGATCTAGTTTATCTATGGTAAGCGTGGTGAAAGTATGCACGGCCTCTTCAAAGTCGTCATCGGTTATTGGTATGCCGGATTCATTGAAGAATTCACCAGCACGAGCAAGTAATATAACTCCAGCCGGGATAATTACATCACCCGGTATAGTATTTCCGCTTTGCTTAAATAACAACATCATCATATTGGCCGCGCCACTACCAAGATCACCTCCGATGTCCTGACTGCCCTCTAATCCATCCATGATCTTGTTATGAGTATCCTTGCCAAACATTAGCTCATGCCCGGCTTTTACTACTCTATCCAGGGCGGATATCTGTTTAGGATCGATATGTTCCTTGATAGTATCCTCTATCTGATTTGCATCAATAGTGAACCCAGGTTCACCCACGCCATCTGTTTCTTGCTGGTCAATTACAGGTTGATCTTCTGTCAAGCCGGGTTGTTGCGTCAAGTTTTGCTGTGGCATTTGCTGAACCATAATTCATCCTTTAAGGGTAAAATAGTTGTGCGAAAAAATTTCGCCCAACTTATTCTATTGATTTCTTTGCAGTAACGGCTTATAAGTGTTTGTGTTCCTCATGACTGATGGCGATACATTGATTCCGAGCGGGACATTACCGGCGTTCAGTCTGTCGACCGACTGTTGGTCAAATGTTAATTGCTTGTCTACCAAATCCCGTCTCAGATTCATAGCTTCATTTGTCACGTAAGCATCCCCCATGCCGCCAAGAACATTTGCAGCGGTATTGTATTGAGTCAAAGTATTATGCTTGGCCAGTGTTTCGTTGGCTCGTTGTAGATAATTCTTTTCAAGATCAGCGTCCGGGCGATATGCCTCTCCTGCGGTGCTGCTGGCTATAGATGATGGATTTAGATACTGCTTCTCAAAGTTACTGCCGACAACAGAACCGCCTTTATTGCCTGGGTTTAAATACTGCTTCTCAAAACCAATCAAATCGCTGGCGGATTTACTTCCCTTCGTCTGAGCGGAAAGTATGTTATCAATATTGTTCGTACTCAAAAGACCGCTCTTTCCTCCCTGGGTCATGTTCTTGCCAATACTACCCAGCGTCAACGCTCCGGTTCCAGTCATGCCCGCAGCCAGCCCGCCAACACCGCCAGCCAAACCTAACCCCATCCCGATCTTGGTTAATGTTTTACTGCCAGTAAGTACTCCTATAGCTGATATCGCCGTACCCGCAACCATCGCGCCCGTGGCTAAACCGCTGAGCGTTATTCCGCCGATGGCGGTGCCAATACTTCCAATCGCTGCACCTATTAAACCCGGTATGAATGGCATACATTCTCCTTTTGAATTCCGAATAAATGCTGATTGTGTAATTCCCCGTTTTTCATAAATGACCCCTTATTAATACCGATAAATTCCATGCCAATCTTCTTGCCTAATCTAATAGCCAATCTGTTGTATTCCGGGATTGACGCGCTTACATGCAAATACCGCGTATTCTCGAAAATCCATTTAATTGCACCTTTACTGATTTCAACTGCCTTGCCCTTCGCTTTAGGAAGCAGAGCAACATGAAACTCCAATGATATATAGTTCGTTGGCTTGAAGATTAAAACACCATACTCGCCAGCCTTCAACCAAATCTCATTACTTTTTTGAGCAAAGAAAAGATTTGGGTTTATCCCGATCACGCCATCATCAGATCCCATTCGCCACATTTCCGGGCGCGTCAGGCAGTGAGTAACAAATTCGCTATCATCCGTTAGCTCATATTTCATTGATATTTAGGTAAAGCCGCTTTCCATATATAGTAACTAGGGCTGTCAGCTCTCTTAGTGCCGGGCGGATGAACAGGAACGGCGAATTTATCTATAGATTGATCCCACATTCCCATCTGTTGCCGTCTTGATAATTCATTAACAAACTCTTGTGGAACAATATCATTCATGTCAATTTTTAAACCCTGTCGGTCATTATAGGAAGTGATCCCAATAACCTCCATAGCCGATAACTTGAATCGTGACGTGTCTATCGCAACAGCTTTGTTATCAGCTCCCCCGGTCATATATACGATATATCCTTCCCCATCTTCTTTGGGTACGACAGATCCAAATGACCCAATCTTTCCATCTTGACCTGGGGTGGCAACAGCGCCATCATCCCTTTTTTCGACTCCGCCCGATGGAATGGCATTTGTTCCACCAGTATTTGCGGTATTTGGACTTTCATTAGAGAAATCAATCAATGGAGCTATTTTCTTAAAACTCCCCTCAAAACTATTTAGCAATGACACATAACTATCAGATGCCGCCATCAAGCTATTTACTGCTTCTTTCTTCACATCAGCAGATTTATCAGAAAGCATTATTTCTGTAATGCCTGCCATTGTTGATCTACCCAAATCACCCATGATGCCGGAATCATTTGCCATAGCTTGGACATTAGCCACCGCAAGTTTGGTGTCTGTATCAAGATCAGCGATGTATCTATTTAAATCAAGCCCCGCTTGGTTTAAATAGATATCCTTTGCCACGCCGGTATCGAACATTCCCACGCGAGCAGCCAGATCACTATCGAACATCCCAACGCGGGAACCAAGCTCGCTATTGCTTATACCGATACGGGAACCAAGTTCGTTATTAAATGTCCCCGCTTGCAATCCAAGCTGACTATTGGTTGTTCCTATTCTTGATGCAAGTTCGTTATTAAATGTCCCCGCCTGCAATCCCAGGCTGCTATTACTCATGCCTATGTTGCCAGCAAGTTCGTTATTGAATGTGTCCGCTTGTAAGCCTTGCTGTGAATTTTGCTGCTTGGTCGCGAAACTTGTACTTGCATCCTGTGTTGCCATTGGCATTGCATTTCTGTACATAGCGTCCAGAGCAGCGGTTGTATTCATACTCGAATTCAGGAGACCCCTTCTGTTTGTTTCCTGGTTAGCGAATGTCTGCGCTTGGACATTAAGCGGATGCCCTTGATCCCTCAAAATAGACGCCATCTGACCGGATACAGTATCCCTTGCATCCAAGACAATAGGATCGTTTCGTACAGGAGTTGGAGTTGGCGTTTCCTTGAACTTAACCGGGTCAGGAATAGGAACTTCCTTGAACTGTACAGGAGTTGGAATCGGAGTTTTCTCGAACTGTACCGGCTCTGGAATCGGGGTTTGCGCGATCGGCGGCGCTGGGGCTGGGGTCGGAGTCGGCGCTGGGGCGGCGGGTGCACTCTGTCCGCTTTGGAGCGGCCCCTGGAAAGGGGCATTTTGGGCTGCCTGGATATTTATCGGAGCAGACGATGGTGTTGTGCTCAAAAGCCCCTTGGTTATTCCCTGTGATCCTAGATAGGAATCGAGTTTGGCTGGCGTGTAAGCAGCGTTCCCGGACATAGCCTTTGATATCTGCGCCGCGCTAATATTGTTATCTATAGCTGCCTTTTGTATTTCTGCATCAGTGCGCCCAGGGGTGCTAATATATTCCCTGATGAGATCATTAGACATATTCGGGTTTCCTGCCCCGTACAGTATTTGGGCCTGATTTGTTGCGCTCAGCAATGCCATAGTTAACTCTCTTCAAATAGTTGAATTTCCTTCTCCCGCCGATTGGCAAGCCCTACAACAACCCTACCTCCTGACCTATTCAAGCGCCTTAGTTGCGCCAGGACTTCATGGTATTTTCTGCGGTTCGCATTACGCGCATAATTAGCACCCGTAATAGTATGGTATTAGATCATTGTCGCTCATCTCAAACCCTCAGCGATGTTTTGATACCCGATAGAAAGCTATTCCAGCTTGCCTGAATAACATTCAGAGCTGCCGCATCCGCCGCGTTTGCAGCTTGTTGTTTTCGCAGCAGCCGTGCTGTCCTCAGTGCTGACTGAGCGCTACGCCAGCCGGTTGCCGCCGCAATAATGTCATCTGCCGCCGCCGTGTTCGTCCAGCCTTTTGCGATCGCCCATGAGCTAACGCTGCTTGGCACTGGTGCCGCCGGGTAAGCCGCAGCCTTGTAAGCCGTCGCCTCTTTTTCAGAAAGCTCGTATTCGCTACCACGTTCACCTATCACTGCGCGAATCAGTGCGTCTACGTCGGTGTCGATTTGGAGAATTAAAGCGGATTTGTCAGTAGCAAGTAATGTTGCAATTGCTTCCGATTCTTGGGATGCTTTAGTATGTAGTACACCTAGATCATCTGTGTAGTCAGCATAGATAGAGACTACTTCCCATGCTTCCTCATATTTGCCGAGGACATTTAAGACCGGCCCGATTTGGACAACTCGCTGGGTGATTTTGTTGTAGTCAGGAGCAGGCTTAGGAAATACGACGTCATACCCATAATCGGCAAAAGGTATCTCCGCCGGGAATGAAATATTTGGGTATAAGTCCTTGAATTGGTTGTCTGTAATGACCTGCCCATCTTTAATTAATTTAATCATATTATTTCCTTGTCTCTAGTCCATTGCTGGTGCTACTTGGTTGATCCGGTTTTTTGCCCACTTAACCTTTCCGTTCTTCTCCCCGCTTGCGCGCTTTGGAATGGCCAATGGGCCGTGAATTGATTCCCACTCTGGTTGGTACTTTTTCAAACCATCCCAAGAGCACGAGAATTTCTTTAGTGCAGCGTCGCGTGTTCCGTCATTTGCTACAGCCCAATCAAGTGCTGCAAAGACGCGCGCTTTAGATTCATCTCTCTGGAGCTGCCGTACTTCGTCACCGAATGGTTTATGCCCGTTAGCGCGCCTAGTAGCAACAGCTTTAGCCCTAGTTTCTGGCTTTGCGGCTTGCGCACATCTTTCTGCAATAGCCTCTGGGGTCTGCATCCAATCTTGATGCGCTTTCCAAGCAACGCTATTCTTTCTTGTCTCGCGTTGCCTTTCTTTCGCCCCGTCACTAAATGCCTTGCCCATACGCATGGCACTCAGCCGCGCTCTAGTTTCATCAGAAAACTTCATTCCAAGCCAACCACCGGCACTATTTCTGTGGCAATTTAACGACTCTTTTAAGTCAATCGTCTCCAGTAATTTACCTTCAATATAAGTACAGTATTTACTGTCCCCAATCACCAGCGGTTTAATGATAAACGCATCTCCGTATTTAACGCGTGTTCGCATCATTTTCTGGTTTTTATGCGTGCTTGATAGCATCTCTTGCCAATGTTTTCTAGCCCTATCTCGTAGGTCAACGCTGCGCCCGATATACTCACGCCCAGACACCTCATGCGTAATTGAATAAACGCAGGAAATACGAGGAATTTGAGCGTAATCAGCTAATTGCCAAGAACACATAGACACCTCCGTTTACGTTTAGATTATTGGTAGCCTCCTGAACTACAATAAACCCTGAGCTATCAGGGTCAATGCAATCAGTCCCTGTAACCTCTGCTGCGGTCGAGTTCAATGCGAGTGTTGGATCATTTCCGGCGACAATGCCACGGGTTGAATCTATGACTTTCCAGTTACCTGCTGCATCAGTGCGCTTAATCAAGATGAACCTAGCGCCACCTGAGAATCCGCAATTGACTGTGAGTGAAGAACCATTACCTGTATAGCTGCCTACTTTGCTGATGCCTGCGAGAGTTGCGAAGAGGTAGGTAACATATATTACAGCCGGTGCGCTGCGATTTGCGTGAGGATCATTACCACTCACCCTGAAATAATCTGCATCAGGAGCAACTGTACCGAACCAATTATCAGTAGCCGCTGCAACTGTTGAATTCAACTCAAGAACTTTAGTTACGCCTATATCCTTGTGGTACACCGCCCAGCCTAATACGGTGTCACCAGAACGCCCCTTATTGAAGTACATCTCAGGAGTTACGCCAAGGTTGTGCGGGACGGCTCTATTACTACTACCATCGCCCGCAAAACAAACCTCATCCATGAAGCCGGGGGCGCGGCGGAAGAACCAGTTAATTAACGAACTACCTGAGCCATTGAACCAATTTGCTGCCGCAGACGTGCCAACCTTGAAGCCGTCCATTTCAAAAGACTGGACTTCAGTAGTAGCATAGGTAGTATTTTCTGCTGCTGTAGAACTTGATAACAGAACCGGGGTCGGCCCTCGCAGTCTATCCACTATCGTCGCACATCCTTGCGGGGACGTTCTAAGCACTGTCATCAACAAATCAGGCGCAAACCCCACCCCAGTAACCGTAGCAGCAGCACCTGTACCCGTCCGTGCAATTGCGTTATAAACCTGTGTGCCGATTGTTGGCGGCTTGTTGGGGCGGCGGATGGCGAGGTAAACGGTTTTACTGTCTACTGGCAATCCGCCCTCGTCACGAAAACCTGTTGCTGTTGGGCATACAAAGGTGTTGCTTACTTCAGCATTGGCGCTGTTTGCTTTCACCCAAGCATCCCCACCAACTGGCATTCCTCTCATGGTGTCAAACATGAAAGTACCATAGCCGCCAACAGCAGCAGGGATTGTCATTAAGAATTGCGCTTCCCAGCCAAGCGTTATGTCTTGCGCTGCACCAGAAACACTAAAACTCCCACACTGAATCAGCCCCTCCGCACTCGTATCATGCGCCCAAGCCTCGACCAGATAAGTTCCGTCTGCAATCACACCATTGACCAGTGTGACAGTGGTTCCACTGACTGTGATCTGACCAAGCGTGGCTTCAGCCGCAGTGGTTTCACCAATCAGCAACTTGCCTGCTGTCAGTGAGCGATGCCAGATGTACCAAGAGCCTGCTGCATCTGTGCGCTTGACACGCACCATGCCAAGTGTGCCTAGAGTGCTGAAATCGTAGGTGGCGTTGGAGCCGCCAGTTTTAACTAATGTGGTGTGGTGGTAGAACTTTGGCGCGTTGCGTAAAACCCAGTCGACATAGGTCGCTGCACTGGTGTTGACCTTAGCCAGCGTGCCGTAGGTGTGGCTGGTCGAACTAACGGCGGTTAGTCCTTGCGCTTCTGTTGTCTCCGCTGCTGTGGTATTGGTTACCAGATCTTTTGTTACCCCGCGCGCAGAATGATAAATAGAGTGATCTGTCGCGCCGCTACGCCCTTTTGTCCAGAGCGTGTAGCCCTGGGTCATGTCAATATTTGTGGTAGTTACCTGTGAGGCTCCGGTGCCTTCCCTCGTATAACTAACAAAAACATCATCTACGTAAATCTGCGGTGCTGGCGACCCTAGCGCTGCGTGGCGCATTAGCATAGTCATGCTACCGCCTCCGTCATTGCACGATCTATCGACCATCCTTTTTTTAGTCTGACAAGCAAAGTAGCTTTTTTCATCCCCAGTTTCTCTGCCCATTGCCACGCGGTTAGCATTCCAGTAGTCCTACCAGTAAGGTCTAGTTTTCTCATAGCTATACCAACTTGGCATATATGTTACTGCCCCCCCCGTCCCTACTCCACAAGAAGATGAAATCCGTACCGCTTGAAGCGAGACTCGTTCTGCCTGTATTTGCTGCCAGATAAGTGGCGATTGATGTAGTGGTCGTGCCATCGGGTTTAATCCACAACCAACTTGGGAATGTAACTGTATAGGCTCCACCATTAGCTAATTCAAGCAACAACTCACCGAGGTTTCCTGTCGATGGCCATGCGCTAGTGGTGATGGTGAAGTTGCCCGTGGCGGTGATCTTCTGGTGACTGCCGCCCGTGTAGGCAAGGTCTTGTGTGGTCGTACCAGAGTTGCCTTTATCAAGAAACATCATTCCACAATCAATGAACATTGCCCGACTACACTGCTGGTCGCTATAGATTTGTGCGCCAGTGAATGTGTTGGTAGTTAATTTAGCCTTTTCAGTATCTAGTTCGTCAATTGCTGCCTGTACGTTTGTAGCGACTATATTACCTGCCGCTGTGTTGGTTATTCCACTCGCTGCGGTTGCTGGTGTATTGACCCAAGATGACCCATTGTAAACACGCAGCAACACAAGAGCTGTGTCCCAATACAAAGCCCCAGTCAGGAGTGCATTGCCATCATTATCGAGCGTCGGCGCTACCGCCTTTGCGCCAAGATATCTGTCATCAAAGCTATCGTATGATGCTGCTGCGTTAATCTCGCTAGTTGCCGCATTGCTGGCGCTCGTTGCAGCGTTCGACGCGCTGGTTGATGCATTGCTTGCTGATGTAGAGGCGTTGCTGGCCTGAGTGGTTGCTGTTGATGCACTTGTGGAGGCATTACTCGCTTGTGTTGTTGCCGTGCTTGCGGATGTAGAGGCATTACTTGCTGATGTGGATGCGTTGCTTGCACTCGTTGCAGCGTTACTGGCCTGAGTAGTTGCCGTACTTGCTTGTGTTGTTGCCGTGCTTGCAGATGCTGCCGCATTAGTTTCACTCGTTGCCGCATTGCTTGCAGATGTGGAGGCATTCGACGCGCTCGTGGAGGCATTGCTTGCAGATGTTGCGGCGGCCGTTGCTGCCGTGTTTGAGTTAGGCGCTAGATGAAAGAACCCTGTAGCTGTGCTGTAAAATATTTCAAGAGGTGCGCCAACAGTAATATCCCCTGCCGCTAAAGCCGCTCCGCTAGTCAGCCGTATTGACTTCACCCCCAAGCTGCTGACATTTATAGTCGAAGCACCAGTATTAGTATTCAGTGCGCGAAATGTAACCCGCAGCCCGTCCACATACCCGCTAGGCGTATGCGGTAGCGCGACTAGATATGTGTTCGCTGTTCCCGTATCTACGGCGTAGTTTGTCGTACCGCGAGTCAAATTATCTTCAGTTGGAAGTAATGCGAATGCCGTAGCTACTGCCGCATCTAAATCATTTGTTGTGGCTGATTTAATTAATGTCGCCGCAGCAACATCTGTCGGACTTACGAATGTAGAAATTTTAGTTCTCCTTTGATATCGTTATCTCTTCAATCTTCGTGGAGTGTAGTGGATGGTAGCGCCCTGCAATGTGTGTCCTAAATCAATCTGAGATTTGGTATAAAAGACTAAACCCATATTTGTACCGGAGCCGCTGATCTGCATTTCAGGCGAAGCTATTACCTGGCTATCGTAATAACATGCTTCATAAAATGACACGTCATACACGCCACCAAGACCTTGAATCGTAGAACTTTCTATCAAATGCTGACTAATGTCCCCGCTCCCATACGAGAAATCTGGGTGAATTCTTATTTCAGAGTAACCGGTAGCAACCATCTCAAGAATCACTTTACGGTACTGTTTTATAACGCTAGGTGACTTTGAATGATTGAATGGAAGCCTTATGAACGCCTCGATATCCGCACCATCAAAGCTACTGCCTTTATCGACTTGATACACCATGCCATTATCAGCACCAAGGAATACAACATCTTTGCCATTAACATCTTCACCAGATACCGCGCAATTAACATTAATTGGATATTTGAAGCTGGTGAATTCATGCTCAATACCTCTAAACCCTTGAGCCGCCGACATGACAATGCCAGTTCCATCGCTACCATAGAATATAATTTGGTTTTTAGTTTTACTTACGCTTGATGCGGTTAATACAGCGCGCATAGAGTCTATTAGAGACTGTATCTTCCGGCTAACAGTGGCGCTATTAAAATTACCATAATCAAATGTTCGACTGATGTGCATTACTCCACGATCATCTAGCCAGTAAGCTGACGCCATATTCTGCATACTGTACGGGATCGCCCCAACTTCGTTGGATATATATGCAAGCACAAAATCCGCAGTTGATGATCCTTGTAACTGGTACGTGGTATTCCGTGTGGCTATTGCAAGAACATCACCCGGCTGAGTCAACATACCTGTAATGTTTTGACCCATAGCAATTTCGTTTGCCCCAGATACTACCGACCATTGAAAAGGGAATCCAATAGCTGAATTTTGAAGTGATGCCCGGAAACTCAGCATCAACATTTTTTTGTGAGCGACGATGTGCAAAGGTGTATCAGTAGTCATGCCGGTGATTATTGGGATATAAACATCACCGTCAAATTCAAATGCTTTATTAACTCCGTCTACTCCGTACAGAGCAACTGTATCAGTTGACCCGGTAAAGTTATGCTCAACAATCTCGTACCGCCCACCCGGCGCAATTGTTATTGCTGTGAGGAGGCTTGATGCAGTTGCGCGGGTAACGCCTCCTGTTTGTAGTGCGTTGGTCGAATCAAAAGTGCCTGTTACACTCGTTAGGATAAACCTACCTACAGCAGTGCCCCCAGCATACGCACCTGAGTGCAGCACTTGCCGCTTAACGACCCCTGTTGCGCCACTGACTAGCTGTGTGACAGTTGCGCCATCAGCAATAGCTAAATTACCTCCCGTGAATGATATGGTGTTATACAGTGTGATCGCTGACCACCCGGAAGCGGTGGCCTTGTAAATCACCCCAGCCGTACCCCCTGCGTTATTCAGGAAGCAATACACGACTCCGCGCAATATTCCTAATCCGCGAATAGGGCCGCTGCCTGTAGGTGCCGCAATATCTGATCTGTATTCATCTGCTGCCAAGTTAAGTGCCGTTGCATTATCTACACCAGCAGGATATCCCCTCAGTGATGGCAATGACGTAAATGCACCAACTGTAACAGCCGCAACCTGGAAACTCTCAGATGCAGATGAAAACGTCCCTGTGACTTTAGTTATAACTAAAATGCCAGATGCCGCGACTATAACAAGACCAGTTGCCCCACTTGTAACGCCCGTTATTGTATTGCCCACCGACACGCTGCCGGTGAGTGCTACCGTGCAATATAAGTAAGTGGCGTCCGATGGTGACGGCTTTCCGCTATATCGCTCTATCCCGCCTATCCTTTCGTAGCCATCCTCAACACCTGGGACATAATTATGTGCTGTAAGTGCGGCACCCGGCGACATCGATATCGCAGACGAAAGCTGGTCAATACCACCAGAAAATCTAATGCGTTCGTCTTTAGTTACAACGTTAGGTAATATCATGCCAACGGGCCTCCCAATTCAATGGGCGGTAATTGAGAACTCTCAAGACGATGCAATAGGCGCTTATACTCACTCTGGCCCGATGCGTACAACTCTGGCGCATTGTATTGAGCGGCGTAGAACATCAGCGCCCTCCATACGATTATCAAGTGGTACTTGGCCGGAATGATCGGCTCATCAGTATTTGCAGTCATGGTTTGAGCGCGTTTGTAATACTCGCCATTAATAGTGTAGATGCCATCTGGCGTAGGGTACATAATCAAAGAAGTGTCAGGCTTCTGTGCTATATAGAATGGGTTCCCTTGCGTAGTTCTGCTTGAGCCGAACTCGTATGTATCGCGGAAATCTACCCAACTCAACCATGTCATATATTGCTCTCCCGTAACGCCTGCACTTGTCAGGTAGCTACGGAAGCTCAAAGGAATCCACTCACCATACTCGCTTAACGATATCGCTGCCTTGGTGTAGTTATTAGTTCCAGATATCGTCTGAAACGTAAAGCTAGTACGCAAGAAATCCCACTCAGGATGAAGATTCTGGATATCCTCATACGCCGAAAGAATCCAATCAACTACTTTCTTTGACTCGCCCGTTTGATTAAGGACAGTAACCGGGCCTGTACCTGAGATACCGGCCTCCTGTCTTAATCTTTGACATAGAGATAAAAAGGTACTCACTACTATCCTTGTTCAGCCAATATCGCGCGTTCCCATGAAGATCCTAGTGGGTTGTCGTCACGTATGACGGCAAAATCATACTTCAGCCCAGTTGATTTTGGGTACACGTAAGATTTAATTCCTTCTTTGTTGATAACTAATTCCTGCCCGAACACAGATACTTTTAGTCGCATGAGACGATCAACGAAAAATCTTTTAACGGTCTTCGTTTCGCCGCGACGGAAAAACTCTGCTCTTCCGTTGATATTAAGTTCAAAGCATTGCTCTGCACTGCGGTCTGTGCTTGTTGCTATGCGTATGGTTACCGGTTCGTTCATGAAGGCCATCATGGCCATTTTTTCATCATCAAAAGGTTGATCACTGACTTTGGCAATGACGCCTGGATCAAGTGATCCATCTTTATCGACTACTCGAACTTCGCCATGATCTACCAGCTTCTCAGAAGCCTCAACAGCAGGCTTGAATACCGGGTTATTTTTTGCATTGTATGGGATTTTTCTTGGCATTTAATTACCTCATATATTAAAAAGCCCCCGAAGGGGCAGGGTTAAATATTTACATTAGATAGGTGCAATGGTTACAGGGCACCACCATCATCCAAACTGGTTAAGCGTTCACGGCTTTGAAAACAGCGAAGTTGATAATCGGCGCGCCCGTATCCGCTGTGGTCGCGTGCATATTGCGGATTTTGATGGTGAACGAACCCGCCGCAACAGCCGACACGGATACCTGCGATGTATTGGCCGTTGGCCCCGAGACAAGTGACAGGACGACCGTATCTCCGAGAGCGACGGTGGAGTTGGTTACGATAAACCCCGCTTCGGCTAAACCAGCCAGGGAGGTTGCGTCTCCGGTAATGGTTCCTGTAAGTTTGTTGATGGTGACACCCGTACTGCGGTTAGTAATCTGCGTAACGGCCCCGCCAGCGCCAGTTGCATAGCCTATGCCGCCGCCCGTGGGTGCGGTTGATAAAACGCTACCCAGTGCAGTGATGTTTTTACTGGCGTCAACCACTAACACCTTACTCGCAACAGCAGTTCCAGCAGTCGCGCCGTCCAGCACATCAGCCTCAGCTAAAGTTACGGCGGCTGTGGACTGCACGACATAGGAGGCCGCAGCGCCGGGATCTGGGATATTGACCTGGGTTGCTTGGCCCATTGCTGCTGGCTTGAGCGTGACAGTGGTGTCGCCCGTCTGGTCTGCACAGGTGATTGCCAACTTACCTTTAGCGGCAGTAGCCGGGAATATATCAACGCTACCAGCAGTGCCAGATGCGCCCGCGTCCACATTGGTAGCATTGACCGTCGTGCTGGTCAGCGTGGTTATAGTTGCTGATGTAATGGCGCTAATACCTTTTGAAGCATCAAGCACAACGGCTTTATTTGCAGCGGCAGTGCCATTTGTGATGCCGTCGATCTTAGCCAAATCAGCAGCGGCTATATCGTTAAGTGCCGCTAGTTCAGTCATGTCTAGTGCTGTCTCTACGCCCGCTGAACTTGTGGCAACAATAGATGCGCCCTTGCCCATAATTAACTTGCCATCAACTTTTACCTTCTTAAATCTACGATCTAACATGATGTGTTCCTTTATGATTTTTATGAAAAAGAAAACCGCCCGGAGGCGGGCCTTTCATCTATTACTAATTTACATCTAAGCTGTTTGAGGTCTTGATGGCAATACACCGCATTGAACAAACTGTGTTGCCGTGATGCCGGTAGCTGTCCAGCTATCAGTGCCAAATGTCCATGCTGACGCACTTGGGGCGGTGCGTACAAGCGCATAACCGAAAGTAATGAAATCATCCGGTAATGATGGGAATTGCGGTGCATTAAGGAAAGCACCAGCAGTAGTTGTTACACCAGTAGCAGTCGGCACGATACTGCCTTGACATGCTTTAATCGCCCCCGCTGCGTTCTGTCCCATCACAATAACAGTTGCCTGGTTATCAGCTAACGCCACGAAAGCCGCGCCTGTTGCTGCATCAGTAGTTGGCGTCGCTGTGTTGGTTTGGGCTGTTAAGGCTGTTACAAACTTGCCGTTAATCATCCCCGCTGAAGTTACAGTAGTTGTGTAAGTGCTGGTCGTCCCTTTAACAAGGGCTGGGCTAACGGTGCACATCGTAAGACCATGAATCTTTCTTGCGTCCATAATATGATTCCTTTAAAAAATTAAACCCGCACGAAGCGGGTCTGTTTAGTGATTTATACTTTAACGTTTCATGGTTTCATTCTATCCAAATAACAAGCTCTTGAACAGAATCTTCCTGCGATCTTTGGCATTTATAACTCCTTTTTAAGAAGTTACATTATACCAGTAACGCTTGCAACGGTATTACCGCAAGACACTTGCTATTAAAGGGCCGTTATGCCACATTCCAAGACACCCATGTGTCCGTTATTAACCACTGCTGCTGCGCTCCAGAAACTAGCGCCAACATAACCACGTTGACCAACTGGGTCGTCCTTAGTGCGCTGACTTGCCGGCAGGTGGAATGGCTCGAAGTTGGCATTCAATCCGATATCATATACAGCCTCTTCGCCGCAGACGATGAATGGGTATACGTCGATGTTCGATGCGCTTGTTGAGTACAGCCCGGTAGCTCCAACAGCAGCCCCTGCATCAGCATAAGCAGCCAGTTCTTTAGACACAATAAAACGGAAGCGACCAACTGCGCCAAGCTCATTTTCATTGATTGTCTTTTTGTTAGCATACTTAGCGCAAGGTACAAAATCCTGTAATAAACGGATATCGTGCTCTGCGTCTGTATGAACAAAAACAATAAAGCCAGCTTCAATAGCGCTTGTGTCATAAGCTGGCCCTGGGGCTAGTATGGATGTTTTCATACCTGCGCCATTACCCAGCAAAGTGCGTGCCATTAATGAGAGTCCGTTATAAGTGATCCCCTCATCTACTGTTGCGCGAGTTGTGCCACCCGAATACTGCACCGTGGTTGCTGCTTTCATCACGCCATACCGAACCATTTCACGAACCAAGCCCATCAATAGGGCTGTTTGACGAACCTGATCAGCAGGAATGTCGTCTTCGTGTAGCAACTCTACTTTGTTCGTGTAGCTGAAAAGAACAGCATACTCGGCGATTGTGACCGCCACATCACGGTACTCGACTGTTTGAGCCGTTGGCGTGACACCTTCGTCTACTTGGTATGAAGATGCGGTGACTGACCAGCGGTTAATCGTATTTGCGTTGGTGGTTGCGCCGCCCGTTGGGATTACGCCACGATACGTGATATTGTCGCCTTGGTTGCGCGGCATACGTTGCATTTCACAACCCAATGTTAAAACCTCAACTGGCTCTGTGATCTTGAGCATTTTCCCCCTGACCTCATTAATTCTACCTGCTGGTGATGCGTATGTATTACTAGCCATGACAAATACCTTTTAATTTAGAGATTTAGCGAACTGAGTTATATCCTATCATCAGCCCATCCTCATCTGGTAAGACGGAAGATCCAGCCCTTTGCGGAACTCCTCTTGGAGTAATCGCCGAAGCTAGACGTGTATTTTTTTCCTTACTTTTCTTTAATGCGTTTTTGAATTCAGTTAATCCCTTGGAAACAATTCCTGGGTTCCATGTATTCTCTAAGCGCGCCTGATATTCGGGGGGCTTTGCAGATAACCATGTTTTGAATTCTTCTGACTGATAAACAGCCGTGTAATCAGGATGTTCTTCTTTAAGCAGCTCAATCGCGTCTCTTTGCGTTCGCTCTTGAACGGCCTTGGCTACTCGATCATCAATATCATCAACTGGTGCGCTGTGCTGATTTGCTGATAACTTGCCCAGCTTGTCTTGCAATGCTCTGATGTTTTTAACGATTGGCCCTGCTAATTCAGGGTACTCCTGAGTAATTCCATCCAACGCTGCGGCATCTTCGTCTATCTCAACGGTTTGTGCGGGAGGTGGATTTTTAATCTCCTGGAGAGTGCGATTGATATTGCCTATCTCGCCGTGCATCCTTCTGATAGTGTCGGGATCATTCTGTGATGCAGACACCCTGGCCTTCAAATCTTTCAATTCATCAGATAATGATCTGATTGTTACTTCAGGGAGCTCGTCTTCAGAAGCCTCGTCTTGATCTGGTTCGACAGCGGGAGACTCTTTGTCGCGCACTGTTGTTGTGTCGTATCCAGCCATGATTTCTGACAATACTTCTTCTTCTGTTTGAACTGCCTGATCTTCTTGATTCATTTTGTTGCTCCATAAAAAAACCGCCCGTAGGCGGCTAAAGGGGAGATTAGTAATCTCGCGTAATTTTTTTATTTGCTCGTTCGTTCTTCTGGTTCAGCCATTTCCAAAAATTCTTTGATGAAAGCTATTTTGTACAATAATATAAGCCGCTCAGATTCGATTAAAGCGGGATTCTCTGCCCTTGCTCTCGACTTCGCCAGTATAGGAGTGTAGTGATCTACCAATTTACTCCAGAGACCAGAAGAAATCTCAACGGATGTTAGTTTCATTTAATAATCCCCTTCTATTGCTCAAACGACTGCCCATCAGGCGCTCTTTGTGGCGGCTCTACTAATGGCTTTATCACCTCACCACCGTTCGCCTTAGATAACTCTTTCTGTACGCTGAGCTTCATGCCTGTCGTGGCTAACACTGTCTTAGCCTTATCCAAAGAGATGCCTTTCTTGGTAGCATAATCAGCTTCAGAGTCTTTCTGTTTAAGCTGTAGTTCTGCTATTTTTAAGTTATGTTCTCTCTCTTCGTTTTGAGCGTTATGCTCTAGCTCTGCATTCTTTTGATTCACGCTTACATCTGAGTGCATCTTCGCTATCTGACCACTAACCAGTATCTCTTGCTCTCGGGTCTTGTTCGTAATTTCAAGTTTTTTAAGCTCAGCCTCAGCCCTGATCTGTGCCGCTTGTACTTGTGGTGGCGCTTGTGGCGGCTGGCCTTGTATTGCCTTCAACTCTGCTTCGGTATAATCAAATGCACCTGCATCGAAGCGTCGGCTCTTTAGGTACTCGTCCATTGCTTTCTTTGGGTTCTTTTCGTACGCGGGATTTAAGCATAGTTGCAACACACCCACCATTTCCTGGCTTTGGATATCTCGCTCAACCAGTGCAGTTGACCCTCTGGCAACAACCTTGAAGTCGCCCTTCATGTCATCATCTTTGCCGTAATTCATCAGATAATTATAATACCTAGTCATGTGCGGAACGGTTCCGCTCCCATCAAATAATCGTGCAATACGCCGCAAAACAGAATTAGCATTGTTGTTGAGTATCGTCATCCCACCAACGGTATCAGGCGCGACTCCTTGCTGACCTTGCATCAACATAGGCATACCAGTAACTTCTTCAGCCATTTCTGTGGCCATTTGAATCGTCGACATTAGCTCCGCCTGCATCGTTGGGATAACGACGGCCTGAACTGGGGACGTTGCATTATTAACAGCATCATCATCCTGCACCCAAATTTTTAGGGGTTTGATCTCCCATTTGCCATCGAAAGGTGTCACGCCCCTACTTACTACAAGCTGCGGCCCCGCCGCTAGGCCTAGGTTGTCCATCAGCCTTCGAGTCGCGGCAACTATGATTCTCTGCGGCGTTCTCAGTTGTCGACTTAAACTCTGACCCCAGGGCATACATGGTCTACGCTTCCAGGGTATCAGGTCATAAGGGAACTCGCCCGTGTCAAAATGGTTGAGTGCCGCACGAATAACGTTATCATTTACCATAGTTATTACTGCGTTAAAACTTTCTTCCCCTTCATCAACCTCACAACCGCAAGCTATCATTTCATCCGCTTTGATGCTCGCGTATATGTACCAAATCTCGAATTGATTCTTAGTGCCAGCCTGAACCCGATCCATCCGGCCATTATTCTCTTTACTCTTACCCGGCCCTTCCTTTAAACATTTATCTATTTGACTGGGGATGTAGAAAGGCGTGCCATCCTCCTTCATCATCTCTTTAAAACTTTCCAGCTTTTTCGGTGTAATGTAATCGCGCTCGAAAGTGCATGAGCCGTTATGTATAGATTCGCCGCAACCTGAAGCCGGGAAGAAATTCCAAGGATCTACTCGATAAGACTCCGGCTTCAACTCAGTCTTAACATTCATTTCTATGGAACCATCTTCGGATTGAGTCATATAACTACACTTACGCATAGTTGGCACCGGCCCCTTCATGATGCCCGAACCAAGCCTTACCACATCATCAATGACTTTACGCATCTCCGTGTTGTAGTTTGTCTCTTGTAGCCAGTCCTCGATTTGATCTTCGGCCAGCTTAGCTTTACGCTCCGCCTCTGCGATTAGTTGCTCATGCGGTTGGGTTACTTCACCACCCATTTGCGGTATTACACCCACCATTTCTGGAATTGGTGTTGGCTTTATAGCATAGTTCCTGTCATCGGTTGGTAGGAGTACATCACCTACACGCGCCGAAGCTGCATCAACATAAGGCTGCGTGATATTTGGAAAGACTGTCGAGCCGGAAGGTTTCGATCCTGAATTTTCGTGCCGCGTCTTGCCGTCTATATTGCGACTCGCAGACGCCGACTTTACAAACTCACTCCGATTTGCATCATCATACCCCTGATAATGCTCCTCGTCGCCCTGCATATCATCTTCGATGCCAAGATGCACTTTGGCATCAATCGCCTCTTTGCGCTTCTCAGCAAGCATACTCCCGATAGCGTCAAGTTTGGCCATGCGCTGCTCTTCTATCTGAGCTAAATACTCCTCAGGCTCTTGATCTAGCTCTTGACCCTCAGTGGTTTCCATCATTTACTTAATATGTCCACTCGCGGGCAGAAAATGCTTTGCCAGTAGTCGCGCCAAAAATACTGATAGCGTTAGCAGTACATCCAGTAATGGGACTCTCGTAAAGCACTCCTGCTGCAAGCTTCATGCTCGGCTGTGCCGCTGCTGCCGTGCCTAGCTCATTAATCCAAAGATCCCCGTCGCTGACGTTCTGAATCCAGAAGCCGCCACGCCCTTTGTTTGCAGCCATTAGTTCTTGCGCTGTTCCACCGGTTGTTATAGTCCCGCTGGCATTTTTGGTTTTCGCTTCTGCTGCTAATATTTTCGTTGACATGTGCGCCCTCTAAATTAAAAAACCACCCGTAGGTGGTTTGTTTATGTTAAAGATAAGAATTTTACTAATGCTTCAATTAGGTCGTCGTTATCTTTACTTTTACTTCCTAGCCTCTTTCTTCGTAAAGCATCGATCAATAATTCTTCCGCCTTCCTGTATTTTTCATCTCGATAGATAATCCAGCATTCTGTTGCAAAAGTCTCGTGGCTCTCGCTCAAATTTAGCGACATTAATACAGTCTTATACTGAGCCAGCATATCATCAAGAGACAGATCTTTTTCTATAATTTCTCTCAGACGAGACCCAGCTTCATGTAATGCTTCAGTCTTGCTCTTCGGCGTGAAGAGATCTTTACAAATAGAATCTAATATAGTCATACTATACTCCTTAAAGTCCTATACCGCGATCATGCGGCTCGTATATCGCCCCTGTGCGTCGTGGCTTCTGCGCCATATTAACTACAGCAAACCGCTTCATCATGAGCGCGTAGCGTGTTGCCGCCATCAAATCATCGCCTGCTTTGACTATCTTTCCATCTTTGCGGTGATACATTCTGAATTCCTCGAACCATTCTTCAAGATGATCGAAGACTTTAAGCCGTCCTGTTTGCATTCTGTCTAGCATATCCAAGATGCCCGCTTCTACACCATTACCTCCGGTTCCCTCTGGTTTGTTCTGACTCGGTGCGTGAGTAGCTTTATCTCTGAGCATTTTAAGACCTTGCTCCCTGTATTGATTAGCTAATGTCTCACCAGATCCCTTGTCGTGCTGCAATCCATCATGAGGCCATGCCCAGGGTAGCCATGCACCCCACGGCTTGATAGCCGCCGCGAATAAAACGGGTGTTTGCTCTTTTTGTCGATGTGCTGAAGTAATATAAATTTTATCGCTATCTCTATCCCAGGCCAGTTTTACAGCCGCACTCGGATGATCCCAACCAAAATCTAGACCGCCTATCTGCACCCAATGTGGAGGTATTTGTATTGATTTGCATTTTATTGACGCCTCATCTACCGGGAAGATCAGTCCGCTACCCAGTGTAGGTATCCCCATCGATCTGGATTTACGCTCATGCGCCGGGTAACTTGCTATAATTGCTACTATTTGCTCTGACGTGTAATGCTTCGCATCATGTACGGTCATCGCTGTTACATGAGTCCCAACGTGTCTATCAATCAAGAAGCGCTTTACTACGATCGACATGCCTTTAAGCGGCGTAAGAGTTACCCAGACAATGCCATTTGTTGCATTAGTCCTAGTCAGCCCCTCGAAATAGATATCTTCAGGCGGCTCCTCATCGAACCAAACAAAATCCAACGTCTCGCCCTGCCATCTAAGTCGGCCTTGATCATACGTTTTCAGAGTAATGCGACTCGTACCACCATTTACGTGTTGTACTAAGATGGTTTCAACCGCATCTGCTACGCCATGTGTGGATCGCTTAATCTCTAGTATCTTTGATGCGGGTATTGCGCCCGTACCCCACTCACCGACTTTCCCTAGCAATAATCTTTGCACTGTATCTCGTGTACCCTGGCTTGTCTCGGAAGCCCCCCAGGCCGACGTTGGCGCATCAAATTCCGCACCTTTCCACCAATCTGGATAGATGCCAGTCAGGTGCATTGCTGCTTCAAATGATCCTGCTATTGTCTTTCCACATTGATTCCCTGCGATTAATAATCTTTCGCGTATTGCTGGATCTGATCCTGCTGTATGAAAATCTACCTGCTTTGGGTATGGTGAGTAATACTTCAGCCTATTCTCAGCCATCCTTTTTGCTTTCTCGGTCAGCAACATTCCAAGCGCGACTTTGGGCGGAAACTGATCTATATAGTCCGATTGAACTGAGTTATTCATAAAAGTGGGTTAGATAACTTAATATTCGATACTATTTCATAGCTGAAGTGGGTTTTTGTCTCAAGTCACCGCTGGAGCCACCCAAGCAAAGTGGGAAATTCTATCAAGTTACTGTAGCGTGACACCAGCTTCACGCGCCTTCTGTGAAATAACTTTATCTAGCTCTGAATCTTCCATATCGCTCATCGTTGTGATTTTAGCATCAATGAATTGTGTTGCCTTGCCGTAAGCCCTATCAATAATGTAAATAGCTGAATTCAAACGAACAGAATCAGATGCCGCTCCAACCATCAAACCTTCGATCACTTTGAGCGCTTCCGGCGTTCTTTCTTTGCAAGCTGCTATCAAGTCCATTTCCTCCGCTGTACGCTTAGGTCGTCCACCCGGATTACCCGTCACACCTTTAGGAAAAGGCTTACCCTTTCCGCGTTTGGTTGTTACCTGGCTCTTCTCAGCCATTTTATTTAACCATCACCAGCTTAGGCTTTGGCTCGATTATAAGTGGTTTCTCTTCTGTCTTTTCAGCAGGCAATGCTTCTACCGTGCGCTGCACAAATGTTTCGATTGTCTGTGCCAGCGCAATAGCATTAGACTTCTCATCAAAATCCATCACTTTTATCTCAATACCGATTTTGCCATCATCGCGATCTTTTAACTCGATAGTAACTGTACTCATTTTCTTTATCCTATTTAACCAGCAAACCATAAAATTTATTGAGTGAGCTGTAATTTATCATATCAATCTACGATATCCGCAATGCCGATCAATGCTTGGCGGCACAATAAATATTGATTCACTACTTTTTGTGCGTCGGCATAGTCTGCCCGAATGTTTTCTGCATCCGACTCAAAAAGTTCGACTCTACTGGATCGGCTATCAGCGTGGCCGGTATTTTTGGACGTTCCGGGCATGGAACCGCTATCATTTCCGCAGGTTTTGGTACTGATGTACAGCCGCTTACCAGCAATGCTATCAATATCACTCTGTAAATCATTATTGAGTTTTGCCTGGGCATTGACCACCTCCATCAAATTTGAATACCTTAAATCGCTTTCTAGTGCGTTGTTTTTTTCTGCTTCGTGGGCCAATTGAGTTTGAATGGCAATTCTGCTTGATTCCCGCTCTTGCCACTCCACGCGCTCAACTATCCGCCCGTTTTCGTGCATTTTGTACCCAAAATATCCTATCGCACCGACCGCAGAAACAATAATGATTAAGTGCGGCAGATATTTGAGCAAAAATAACGGCATTATTTATCAGCGAGCGCTCTATCAGTTTTTGCACGCGCCCAAACAATAAGGCCAGTGAATAATCCGCCGACCATCGAATATTCCTCAGCGCTCAAATTCGCCTCAAAATAAATGTTGGCTGCCGATAACAGCGCCAACGGCAAACCAACCAACATTACTGTTTTTGATTTTAAATATTGCTTTAGTAATGCAAACATGATCTTTCCTTTAGTTGGTTAAAAATAATTTGATTTCCTGCTCCCTTCGCCCGATCAGCCCTTTGGATATTTTCCCTCCGGCATAAATCCACCGGCGTAATTGATCAGGAACTTTGCTTAAATCCCTGGCTACCAAATATTTTTTTAATGTGCTTCCATCAAATGCGCTCCGCCCGACATTGAAAACAAAACAAACAAGCGCATCAAATTGATTTTGCGTTAGATCGATATCACACACATTAATTGCGCCTTCCGCAAATGCGACATCATGCGATAATAATTTTTCAATCTGGTCTTTAGTTAATCCGGCAGAATATTTAACCGACACTCCTAGTATGTTTATTTTGCCAGAACTTAATTCATCGCGCGTAAGAAGGTGCCCTACTCCAATTGTTGGCAATCCAGCGGAATCATTGTAAATACGGGTTTTGACGCACTCAAGTCGTTTTAATAACTCAATTCCTGTCTGGCTAAAAATCATATTCCCTTTTTGTGCTCAATCTTTTGAATTAAAACTCTTTAATTTCGAATCTATCAATCTTTCGAGCGTAAATAATAATCTTGTTGCCATGTGCCCGCCAACGCCAGCACCGGCAGCGCATAATCCAATCGGCTGCCCCATTGCATCAAGCGCCATAAAAACAATCATCCCAACAAACCCGCTTGTTATGATCTCAAACACAAGCGCAAAAATATCATGCCCTTTCGTATGCCCGCTCCGAACTTTGCTGTACCAATTTACCACCCCGCCAATAGACGCCATTACGAAACCTAATGTCCATGTGGCCAGAGTCCAACTAGTCGGGTCTTTATCTGGCATAAAATTCACTTAAAGATATTGATTATAACCGCTGACATGATGCCAAGCGCCCAGAACAACAAATCCAGCCTACAGCCATACCAGCATTGATACCAAGGCTTGCCCTGGGATACCCTTTGCCAGATTTCCCTCCCGACCGCAAAAACAGCAACAATCATCCCAGCCAACAACACATTTATCCATACTGCAATCAATAATGTAGCGACCAAACCAGCTAAAAAATGAGCTGATTGATCAATTATTTCTTTTTTCATATTTTTTGGGCAAAAAAAACCCGCGCTTTGGCGGGTAATGAGCAAGAGAATCGACTCTACAAAATTGATTGTAAATGGATTTCCATTCAATTGCAATAGATAATCAATTATTCTATCGCGATTTTTTCTGATTGCGGACGGATGGGGAATGCCTCGCGAGAGGCATATATAATCCTCCAATAATACTCACAAATCCGTTGATTTTGCTAGGTTTTGCGCGCCATCCCGCGAAACGGGTATGCCGCCCGGTGCTCTTTATATTGGATTTTATCCAGAAATTTTAGGCGCGTGATTGGAATGATAGCCCGTCATGGGATAATATTTACAGCAAAATTATTGCGTTAAAAATATTTTGATAAAAATACCGCAATTAATCAAAATGAGAGTATAGTACCCATATGGTTAGCAATAAAGCGAACCACCGACATCAGCCGGTAGCCTGGTGAGGAGCGATAAAATGGAAAACACTACAGAACGAGTAAATGCAGGCAGCGGGGCTACTGTCATGAGCGCATTCTCCACCCTGATGCGCCGTGCAGATACGCTCCGGCGTGTCGAGTCAGACCCGGTTCGTTCGTCCTGGTGGGCTGGTTATATGCGGGGGCTCCGGCGCGCGCATCACGGCGAGCGTTTCGGTACGCAATCAGAGCATGAATTATGGCTATCGGCCATAGATTCGCCAGATGAATCAAGGGCCGCACTGGGGCGCGGATATCACGCCGGTCTAACGATGGAACCGAGAGACCCATCCCTATGACCGAGAATAAAAAGAAAATGCACGGCGGCTTAAGGGCTGGATCGGGGCGGAAAAAAATGGATCGGGGCGAAAAGAAACAAAAAATTACATTTTCATTATCGAGCGATGTCATAAAGTTTTTGAGCGAACATCGTCCATCATCCCAAACGGTAGAAAAAATGGTCAGAGAGTATGCAAACCGGCTGGAACAAGAAACAAAAAACCGCCCGTCTTGAGCGTGAAATCGCGCATTTCATGGCTCAGATTGAGCGGTTTTCAAATCCACAAACACCAAGAGAGAAAGCGGCTCTGACTCTATCGCGCAGGAAATTACAAGAAAGGCAGCGGCAGATTGATGCGCTGATACAATAATAACCAACCATTTTGATTCTTCTTCACAGTAGTGGCAGCCCCACACACCGTAACCAACTGGAATATCTGCCGCCGCCTTCCTGATTGCCGCAATACCGTACTCTTCAGTTTTCTGAGCATGATCGTTTTCCCTGTCGATTTCGTCCGCCATTACTCAAATACCTCCGTTTTCCAACCTCCGCCTTGTTTATTTGGTTTCTTTTGTACAGCCACAAATCTAAATGGAAAAAGTCCTGCTGCGACTTTTATTTTTACTCTTGCGTCATCAGTCCAATACCCGCCTTTTACCTCCCTGCATTCAAGCTGACCGTTTGCCATAAGAAGAAAGAAATCAGGCGTATAAAAAGTGTTATCAGCCAAACGCAGCTTTATCGCCTCGAACTTCCACCAAACTATTTCCCCGCACGCTTTCAAAGCTTCCAAATATTGCGAATATGCGGCTTCTGTCTTGTTCATCCTGCCGGTTTTCATGCGGCCAAGTGCTTGCAGGTTGCGCATTGATTCGCTGCCTGCGCTGCTTTTATTGATTGCTGCAGGAACTGATTTAATGCTTGCCAGCGACACAGAGTTTTGACCAGCGACCTTCAGCGTCCCGTTTTTGATGCGCTCTTCAATACTCTTCTTGAATGATGGAGAAAACGCTATCATTTGCTATTTAACTCGTCCAATTTATCTGCTATCTGTCTCAACTCAAATGATTATCATCACTGCGCTATACACCAACAAAGAAGGGGACTGGGCTTGATACCAGCTTATGTCTTACTTGGCGACTCGGTTTTAGTCTACTTAGCTTTACCTAGCGTGAGCTTCATAACCTAGCCTATGCATCTATCTAGCAACCCCTACTGATTGATTACGAGAGTCGTGCTCACGTATCATTCATCATCTACTCATTGCTATGTAGCGTTTCCGTCAACGCCGCCCCTTCTTTGTTGGCCATCCGGCTATACGGATGAAAACTTGTTGATTTCTTTATACTGGTGATGAACATGGGGTTGACTCAATATGTTCCAAATCAACCAACCCATCATCCAACCCATCAAGCAACTCCTGTGCCGCTGATATAAATTTCTGCGCTAATTCTTTCCGTTCCCTTTCATTTTGAAGGCCAAGATTTATGATATTTCCACCATCACGAATTGAAACGTCTTGGTATCTCGTGTTCCAGCGAATCACTATTTCCATCGTTCTCTCCTTATTTTTGTTTTCATTTATTAGGTTAATTTTAATATACCTTGATCGATTAATATCTTCAGTGATCTTAAATGGCCTTCGTAGAAATATAATTTCACCTGATCGTGCGTTAATCCGGTACCACTAATAGGAGTCCTCATATCGTATAAATCGTGGCATTTTTGGCACGCATAAGATCCCAGAGCATCTGGGCTTTTCATTCCAATTCCCTTGCCTGCTGCCAGCCCATTTGCATGCGCCCAAACAACTGTTTCAGGATTATGAGAGCAAACATGAGGAATCCTGACTTGACACTCTTTTCCTCGGGCGCTTTTAGTAATCCTGTTACTCATTTGGCATTCTCTCGGCCATTAAATCAATCTCTTCCGGTTCCATGTCAGGCCAATAAACATCAACGATATACCGGCAAATTACTTTCACAGCCTCATTGAATTCTGCTTCACCCAGGCTATCGAAACTAAAACTAAGCGGGTATCTGTGCAATTCCCATTCACCGCTGCGCTTTTTTATTTTTATCTCTTCACACGCCGCACCAGATTCAACTTGAAGTCGTTTCAATACGTCATGGGCATTCACGTAATACCTAAAGTCATCGTGAGCTTGCATCATTAATACACCAATCTTGTGCGCGTTTTTATGCGAACCTTGTTTGCGAAGCTTCGATAATTGAGCCGATAAAATATCTCCAGGTTTATATTTCTTCTCGCGAAGCCTGGTTTCAGCATAAGGATCTGCTGGGGCCAATCCTGCATGTGTAACTCGCAGATATATCTTCTCTGGCCTGCGCTTTGATCTTGCTATTGCTTCATGTGTTTGCTGGTTCATTTATCTCCCATCTGACCCATCACCAGTATTTTTGCTTTCTTCCTAAAATCCATCATCCTTACAGTACCTTTCCGCAAATACGGATATGGATTTTCACAATTATCCGGCAGCCTGTCGCACAACGTCATTGAGTTACCTCTGCCAACCGCATGTATCATGAAAACAGTAACCTCACTTCCGTTAAAAAGATAATTAAAACCTTCTTTTACTAATTCTTTTGCTAATAATTCTTTTGCCTTCTGGTTCATGCAAACAACCTTTCTTGCTGCGCGTGTTCTGCTATACGCTTACAAGCTGCGTTGTAGTAATCTTGATCGAGTTCACATCCAACAAACTCAAACCCCATGTTATTTGCCGCAATCGCGCTCGATCCCGATCCCAGATGCGAATCAACACGGAAATAAAATGATTGATATGCAATTTCAGCCATACTGAATGGGCTTCCCTGCTCGCCTTTTACCCAAACGATGCGTCCTCCGGGCGCTTTTACATTCATGTAGTTGATACCAAAAATAATCTGATTCTCGGAAATTCTCATCCCAGCTCTCCTTTACAATTATTCCGCTTTACCTTTACGTTTTTCCCACTCTCTCAACAAATCCATTCTCAATCTATGCATAGCAGCAAATCCGCGCTTTTTCTCTATCCCTTCCAAATACGCCTTGATCTGCTCTTTAGTTCCAAATCGCCTCATCACTTCCCGCACTTCTGTTTCATGTCTGTGCCGCTCGGTGTAAGTCAGCGCTGGTGTTTCCGAGCAATCAATGCAGTGGCATGTCATAATTCATCGTTTTGTGGAGGCTCTGGCAGCCATGGCAATGACAAGTCAGCCGAATGTCCTTCCATTGGCGCAGGATCAACACGCTCCCTCTCGTACAGTAGCCGTGCATGTGCATCGACAAATATCCGTAGAGCAGCTGGCGGGATCAGCCAGTTTTCTTCCCGCTCGTCTGTGGTTACGCTGCCGTGCAGGTCCGCCATCGCCAGAATCGCATCGTTCAAAAGCTGTTCGTGTGTTGCCATGTTTTTGTCCTTTTTTCGTAATCTAATCATTCTCTGATATGTACACAATCCGGCGAATTCAAACGTTATACGGCAAGCCGCTTAAATACCACGCTGCATCTATCGTTTCGTTTCAATTCGCTTCCATCACGGCTACTGGTAACCGTATTGATCCTTTCCAATAATTTTTCAGAAAATTCAGTTTGTTCGTGATACGGAAGTAATTTTTTAACATGCTGATGAGTTAACCTTCCTCTTTCAACTGCATCAAGCAGCGCTTGCTCGCGTGAATTTTTATCAGATCCAAGTGATAGCTCCCATTTAACTAAAATTTTATTACTTCTTGATTCGGCACATTTATTTTTATAACATTCGATAAAAGCCATTCTGGCGGCGATTTGATCTCCGTCGATCATTAACGGAAGCGCTATACCGAACGCCTCCGCCATTTCCCGAGTCCAAACAACCGACTGTGACTCATTTTTCGGAATCATCGCCCACGCTTCGTTCGGATCTGGCCTGCCATCATCGATCCTTGAAATAATGTCAGCCAGAGACATTCTAGTTTTGAGTTCTCGGCGGCACTTAGTGAGTGCTTTAAACACAGAATCTGTTGGGTATTCCGATAAATCATCAGCCATCATCCGAGCCGCATCGATTGATAGTTCCGTGCCAGTTAATTCCGCCGTTACGGCAATGGCTTTTATTAAATTATCCATTTCATATCTTCCCTTTATTGCGATATTCGTCAATTAACTGGTTGAAAACATTGGCGTTTGACTGTTTTTTGTCGGCCTGTCGTGCCTGGGTATTGGTCACGGTTTTTTTTGTGGCCCATTCAGTCCTGAGCTTTTCCGCATCTGCCAGCAGAAGCCCAACCGTGTGCATTTTTTGCACATAAAATTGGTTGTTGTGATGCACGAAGAACGAGGCTACGTGCGGGGATTCATCGAATCCAATGCGCTTTATAAACGATGAAATTTGAGCGTTCACGGTTGCATTTCTTACCGGCTCTGTTCCGTATCTTGAAAAATACGCATTGCTATACGCAGCCCAGGTTTCATGCGATGGAGAGAGATCTTTATTCGAGTTTTTAGAAGAAATGGATTTTATTTTTTGGGGCGGTGGGGGTGAGATTTTTACCCCCTCCGGGAACACGGTTCCGGTTTGCGGTTTCTGTTCCGGTTTCCGGTTTACGGTTTCTGTTTCTGTTTCTGTTACGGTTACGGTTACGGGTAGATTTGTATTGCTGTTGAATGCATCTGTATACATTTGTATACAATCTGTATTAAATTCTGGGAATTTGCTCTCTTTTGAGCGGGGGATGTTGTCCCATTTTTGCATTTGCAGGTAAACGTAATCACCTGATTTGTATATAATAATAAGCCCGTAATTTTGAAGTTCAACAAGCAAATCCAAGGTTTTTTTATTATCTATCGAATCTTTTAATGGGAAACATTTTGATCTGATAATTGCTGGCCTCGCGTCTAACCTACCGTAATCGTCAACATTTACTAATAATCGATAGAAAAGAATTTCTGCGAGCGGTGAACATTTATTTATAGCTTCGCTATCACATATTCCGGGTTTTAAATATCTCGTTGGCATTTTAAATCCTTTAGAAACCGCACAAATGAGGTGGCGACCAAACAGGGTGGAGCTTTGCGCTCGAGAAGGGTATTCTCAAATATGCGGTTTCTAAAAAATTCATAACTTCCCCTATTATGCCCGCCACAGGCATTGAAATTAAATTATAACAGATTAATTGAACTTACGAGTAATCCTCGTTAGTTGGTTTTTTAAAACGATCATAGTGCAATTCGCAATCCGTAGAATACCAATATATCCATTCACCATCTTTGATATACGCTCCGCGCCCGTGACCATTATCGAGAACCGGGCATTTGCATCCTTGATCTATAGCTTCTTGACTGCCCGGAGGCGGTATTTTGTTTTTATTTTCCATACCAATTCCTTATATTTAAGTCCATCCGTCTACGCACGATACATTGCGCGCTGGACTCTGCGGTATATTCAACAAAGTGGGAGGGTTGAATTATTAATCTTCTTTAATTAATACCATTACGTCAATACCAGCGGCCCTATCTTCGTCCGCTATTTCGCATTCACCGATATTGCCCACCAACCCACTGATTTCGCCAGTCAGCCCACCGATATTGCCCGTCAGATCCCTGTTGATATGGCCCACCAGATCCTTGTTGATTTCGCCAGTCAGATCCTTGTTGATTTCGCCAGTCAGCCCACCGATATTGCCAGTCAGATCCCTGTTGATTTCGCCCACCAGATCCTTGTTGATATGGCCCGTCAGCCCACCGATATTGCCAGTCAGCCCACCGATATGGCCCGTTAAATGCGGCGGTAATCCGTAGATTTTTGTGCCACTACCATCAATATAGTAAACATTACATTGAGATTTTACCTTCCTCAGCGCTCGTTTCATTTTTGCCACCCTCCGTTAGTTGTGCATTATTAATCTTCTTTAATCTTCTTTTGACGTTTAAGTTTTGCGTACAGATCATCTACTCTAGCCGCCCTATCGTAGGGCATTCGCGTATTTTTGCCCTTCAAATACCTGTGCACTACAGCCTGCGAAACAGTATCTATGTCGATAGACAACAGGGCTGCTATTTTTGTCTGAGTTAGCCCCGTTTCATATATTTTATTTAGTTTTGTTTGTATGTCCATTTGCAAATCATAAACAATATTATTTAATATGTCAATGCGTATCTGTATAAAATAGATTTGACAATCTATACCTATGTGTTTTATCATTAACAAAATCGACCAGCCATAAATCGTGAGCGTAGGCTAATTGAAAAGAATTTCACCTTGGCAATTCATTGCCATGAACTCGCCGGAAGAAGGGTGCGGCGCGAAAGCTGGTTTTCGTAATTGCGGTAGGAGAACGTCTGGAGCCAATAGCCAGCATAACGACGTGACAGCTCGGAGAGACGGCAATAAATAAGGAGAGAGCGAATGAAACAATTACTCAAATGCGAAATAACGATCAGGACAGCGGACGCTAAAAGCCAAACGGTTTATGGATTATTCAAGTCGAGCTTTGATGCTTATATTGCGACTTTAAACACAATAAATCAGCTGTGTTACGTGAAAGTGCGGGTGCTGTGATGAATGCATCGTGGGAAGTTCAAGCCTTTGAGGGCGATCCAGCACCTCTGGTTATTGTGAGCGGGGATACGTGCGTAGCCGAATGTTTTATCACGGGTGAAAAAACTGAATCGGTTGAAAAGGCGGTTTCAAATGCTCTTTTGATTGCTGCCGCTCCAGATCTGCTTCACGCACTCCAAAATTTAATTGGGTATAGAGAGAAACACTATCGGATTCCTGATCATGCAATTGAAACCGCCAAGAAAGCAGTCCTGAAAGCCACTGGAGGAAGCGATCATGTTGCGACCATTAACTGATTGGGAGCTAATAACCATCCTGGCCATTTTTGCAGCGATTGCTGTGTGGCATGATGATGGGGTTCGGCAAAGATGGTGTGACACGTATCAATTTTGTGATGACACGCAAATCCAGGGCCAGAATCATGAACAAGATTAAGAGAGCGTGGCGGTTCGTTTGCGATTTTATATTTTATGCGCGAGAGCGGTTCAGTTTCAAAGAAGCGTTTCGTCTGGCAAGCATTACTAGGAGTAAGAAATGACTGAACCATCAATAATAATACGTGCGTCGTCATGGGCGGCATTATTCGATTGCAGCTATAAATGGGAAGGAATTCACCTGCTTGGTATGAAGAATGTGGTTGGTTTGCGTGCGGCACTTGGCACCGCAATTCATGCTGGATCTGCTGTATTTGATCAGGCAAGAATAACCGGTGATACGGTTACAGCAGTTGATGCAGCCGGAGTGATGGTTGACAAATTGCATGATCCTGAGAACGAGTTCGATCATGGCAAGGATGACATCACCATGAAAGAAGCTGAAAGCACTGGTATAGCGCTGCTCACTAAATATTGCACTGAGGTTTCACCTAACTACAACTTTATAGCCGTGGAAATGGAAACAAAACCGCTGGATATCGATTGTGGTGACGGCGTCATTGTTCGGCTAAAAGGCACTATGGATCGAGCAAGGATAAAGAAAACAACTGGCGGAGTTGGTATTGCTGACCTTAAAAGTGGGAGCGCGCCAGTGCAGAAAGGCGTTGCTGTAACAAAAGGTCACGGGGCGCAGATCGGAACTTACGAATTGTTATACCAGCACACAACAGGGGAGCAAATTACGTCTGACGCTGAAATTATTGGCTTAAAGACAAAAGGAAAGGCAGAGATAGGATTCGGAAATATCAGTAATGCGATGGAAATAATGGTTGGAAATGAAAACAGCCCAGGATTAATCGAATTAGCGGCTCATATGTTCAAAACAGGCAAATTTTATCCAAACCCTAAGTCTATGTTGTGTGGGGAAAAATACTGTCCTAGATGGAGTTCTTGTCATTTTAGAGAAATGTAGTCTGCCGCACGCTGATAAACAATAAATAAAAAAGGAGATTAAATTAGATGACTGAACCAACAAAACTTGGGGATTTAAGAAATCCTCAGCCAGCAGAATCCAGGATGCCTGAAATAACGCCAGGTTTCGGATCACTACAATCATTCGAATTGATGCAGCGCACAGCAAAACTGCTGATAACCAGCACATTAGTTCCTGCAGCTTATCGTGCCAATGATGAAAAAAAAGGACCGAATCCGAATGCTTTGGCAAATTGTGTTGTGGCACTCAATATGTCGCATCGCATGAATGCTGATCCACTAATGGTAATGCAAAATCTTTATGTTGTAGAGGGAAGGCCAAGCTGGTCATCGCAATGGATTATTGCAGCAATCAATGGCTGCGGTCGCTTCTCACCGCTACGATTCGACATTAAGCCGCTTGGCGAAAAATCGGTCGACTACATTTCAACCTATTGGGAAAACAGAGAAAAGAAAACCAAAACCGTAACCGAGAAGATACAAGACAAGGTATGTGTGGCGTGGGCGATTGAAAAAGGCACCGGTGAGCGCATAGAGTCCCCGCCAGTGACTATTGAAATGGCTGTGCTGGAAGGCTGGTATAGCAAGAACGGCAGTAAATGGAAAACTATGGATGAGGTTATGTTGCGCTACCGCACAGCAAGTTTTTTCGGAAAACTCTACGCGCCCGAATTGCTCATGGGATTGCAAACAGTTGAAGAAATACAGGATGCAAGGGTAATAGATGCGTCTCCTGACGGGAGCGGTGGATATTCTGTAGATATTGATTCTTTGAAACCTTCAAAGCCGGAATCTAATGAAATTGAATCAGAAGTAATTAATCCAGAAACTGGAGAAATAGTTAATGAAAAACAAGATACTCAGCAACAAATAGAGAAAGACAAACCAGCCATCAAAGCCGAAGAAGTCCAGTCAGAAACATCATTCAAGCCATCCGAAGAAGAGCAAGCCAAGATCCGTGCGCGCGATATTTTAGAATCACAATCCGGGCAATCTGAATTCAGCATTGATTGATGGAGTAATCGAAATGAAGCGAACAACTAAAGAATTGATGAAAATTCTATGCGTTACGAATAAAACAGTTTTGAGAATTGCAGAACGTGAACGGTGGGAGAGACTGAGAAACGCTGATCACGGAGTCCATGTGTACGATGTTACAGACGCTCAAATTGAACGATTTATTAACAAAGAGCCGGTTAAAAGTGCTGAAAAAATATTGATCGAGCAAATCGATTCAACGGGATTTTTGCTCGGATTAATCGACAAAAGGGTTTGTGCGGTTAGTTTTAATAATTGCAGCGAAAGAAAACCATTCTAATTGAGGATAAATCATGAGACTAGAAATACTAAAAGTAGAAAGGCTAATAGCCGCAAAACACATAGATATCAAATTAAAAGCACCTATTAATTTGATTTGTGGCTCTAACGAAGCCGGTAAGTCGAGCATTTACGAAGGGATCATCCACGCTCTAACGGGAGAAAGTACCCGAGTATCACTCAAAAAAGATTACAAGCATTTGGTCAATGACAATGCAGCCGTTGGATATTGCTATGTTGAGTACGATGGCGGGAAGCAGGCAAGCATCACACTGCCAAATGGTGTCCACGAAATAAAAGAACAGATCCACTCAGCCCTACCCTATTTGCTCGATCCAAAGCTTTTCTCAGGATCATCTGAAGATGATAGACGCAAGTTTATTTTAGGAATCTCGGATGTAAAAAGAGACGTGAATGGCGTTAAAAATAAATTACTTGAACGAGAATGCAATTCAGCAAAAGTTGAATCAATACTACCGTTTTTAATGTCAGGATTTGGCAATGCTGAAAAGCAAGCTGTAGAAAATGCAAAAGAAGCACGGGCAAACTGGAAGGCAACCACGGGTGAAGTGTATGGCGATAAAAAAGCAGTAGATTGGAAAGCTGTTAAGCCGGAAGTGGATCAATCAGCAGTGACAGCGGCACAAAAATTACTCGAAGATATCAGCGCAGAATTTGATGTAAGAAACCAGAAACTGGGATCGCTGCAAACCGAATTCAATAACACCAGTAAAAATGAAGCTGAGATAAACGGTTTGCGTGCCAAATCAGGTCAAATTGATCATATTGAAACAAAGTTATCGATTGACCGTAAAGAGCTGGCATTGATTACAGTTAAAGTTGAGGATGCTCGCAGACTTGCCCAAGGATCAACACCTGAGAACATGGCTTGCAAATGCCCGGAATGCGATGCTGAATTAACCTGGAATGGCAAAGAACTATCTAAGCGTGCCGGTGATTTGCATGGTGATGACGAAGCCGCTGTAAAACTCCCGGAATTAGAAAAATCTCTGACATTACTAAAAAATGCAGTTGCAAACGGCGAGCGGGATCTTGCTGCTGCGAAATACGCAAAAGATAAGCTGGCAGAATTTGAGAAGGAAACCAAAGAAATTATCAGCGAGGAGCGCATTAATCTACTCAAAGAAAAAATTGACGCGCTTAGAACAAAACGTAAAGCAGCACAAGACGCACTGGATTTGATGAATAAAAACACCAAACTTGCTGCAGAAGCTGATGAAAAAACCAGTAAAGCAGCTGGATATCACACAGATGTCCAAGAGTGGGGCGCAATAGCCGAAGCGCTTGCACCATCAGGAATACCCGGTGAAATAATTAAAACTGCAATAACCCCCATCAATGATAGGCTGGCAAATAGCTCTCAATTAACAGGCTGGAAGCCAGTTGTTATCAATGATGACATGACCATCAACTATGGCGGAAAACCACACGGACTGGCATCACAATCGGCCAAGTGGCGCATAAATGTCATGATTGCTGAAGCAATAAGTTATGTGACTGGATTAAAGTTTTTTATGACGGACGAAGCTGATTTGCTAGACATTCCTAGCAGAAATAAGCTCATTCTTTGGCTATGTGATTTGGCAAATTCAGGGCAATTAGATAGCGCAATAATCTTTGCAACATTAAAACAAATTCCTGCAGGACTTCCTAATGCTATTAAAGCTCACTGGTTGCAGGATGGTGTAATTGTGGAGGAAAAGCGTTATGAATGAACTAGATTACTGGAAACAGTGCATCAGCGATGCTGCCGAAGAATGCAACTTGCGCCAGACCACCGGGATAGCATGGTGGATATCGTAGGTTATACATTACTGAAGGAGAGGATTAAAAATGAAACTAACGACAACTTTAAATAATATTAAATCACATAACCCATGCAAATGGGGCTGGGAAAAATTACTACGTTATCTAGACAAAACTCAGTCAGATGATGATCCCCTGGATTTTAAAACTATTCTAGAGTCCAACGGATTAAATGATGCTCTCTGGTGCTTTAGATCATTAAAGGGGCATGATAGAGAAATCAGATTATATGCAGTGTGGTGCGCGAGACAAGTTGAGTATCTTGATAAATCCGGTGTAGCAAAGGCCACAAACGATATTTCTGAGAGGTTCGCAAACAGACTTGCAACCAATCGTGAATTAAAATCTGCAAGTGATGCTGCAAGGGATGCTACAGGGGATGTTACATGGGCTACATATGCTGCTACATGGGCTACATATGCTGCTACATGGGCTGCATGTGCTGCTGCAAGGGCTACATGTGCTGCTACATGGGCTGCATGTGCTGCTGCATGGGCTGCATGTGCTGCTGCAAGGGCTGCAGGGGATGATGCAAGGGATGCACAAGAACAACAATTTATTAAAATGTTCTGCACTGAGGATTAAAAATGAAGAGAACACACGCTGATCTGGCAATTAAGTATTTCATGGATGATACTGACACTATCAAAATTCAATTCAGAAAACGCGACGAGGACGATTGGATGGATTGTGAGGAACCAATGTTTAACAGATCTACACAGTACAGAGAAAGGCCTATTGACGTTGAGATATGGTACAGAAACTATTTTTTTCTATCCTCCAATGGAGATCCAAGCATAGGTGTTATGTTTAGTGTGAATCCGTGCGAGATAACACAAATAGGTGAACCTAAATGCTGGGTAGATGACTGGGTAAAATACATAGTAGAAGGGCGGGAGGAGCGCGATATAGACCTAGAGCCGCCAGAGAAAGCAAGCCCCCAAGATAAGGGGGGGGGTGCTGCACATAATTATGGCGTCTAACCCTATCGAAGCTAGGAGAAGATGGGCGCCAATAAAGGATGAGAGAGGTAAGGTACTCAAGGGGCCAAAATTCTTTCCCCCTGAGCCTAAGATTGCGGAGCTTTTGAGAAAGTTAAGAGGAGACGAACATGAGCTTTGAATTAGATTTATTTAATGAGATAGATAAGCAAGGTATTTATCCGGTACTAGAGGATGTTTTGAGCGCACTAAGAGCCAATAGCGTTTATATGGAACAATGCAACAAAGGAGCCAATACAGAATGGGCAGCAGAAGTCTTTGATGCCGTGCTATGTGCTTTCGATCTTGACTATGAGAATGCTACTGCCGCCGACAGGATCTCAGCGGTCTCGATGGCCATCAGGAATTTAGAGGCTCTTCGTGCTATTGAAACTAAGAAGTCACGGCCGGCTATATTTGATGAGCAATTGGCGGAAGCGGAAAAATCAGGAGTAGAGCTTACAGGTTTGTGTACCATTAGAGATGTTGTGTATGATATGTTTAATTATAATACTGATAAGATGGAAATGTTTTTTCAGCACCAAGGTAAAAGGTGGAGTGTGCAAATCAAGTATGCTGTGACAGACTAGATACCATCTGATGACTAAATTAGAAATTATTGCAATGTAATTGATAAGATAAATAAGGAGAAAATACCATGAAAATATCACTGTTATTATTGTTATTATTGTTGTCTGCAAGTGTGTTATCACAGGGATATCCATCACGATCAGACATTGACTACGAACAATACCGCAGCCAAGCGCTTAGACAGAATGATATAAATAGAACAAATCCAGCCCTCAATAGACAGCATAACACCGCTAAGGAAATTCAAAGACAGCTGAACAGGGAAATGGAATATCAGGATCAGCGGCAAATGTATAATCTAATGAATGGAAAGAGATTTAATGATTAGTTAAAATGTGACGAATAATATATGAAACTGATTAAGAAGTTAAAATTAAGGTCGCTGCGACCAAGCATCAAAAATGGCTTCGAACGCGCTAATGCAAATTATGATGCAGGGTTCTACAAAAGAAGAGGGTTGCCACTATTCAATTACAGTGAAGAGATTGGATCTATCTCTTCATTTAGTTTCGTAGAAACAAATATTATGACTAAGAATCATAAAAAATACTTAGAACAAAACGCAAAGCAGCGCAAGACGCACTGGATTTGATGAATAAAAACACCAAACAAAATAACGAGTAAATTTTAATGGCACTGCCTTCATGTATGTATAAAGACCCAGCGGATGTTCTTGAGTCCAAGCAGGAAATGGCGTTAAAGAAATCGTGCGTAGGCTGCATTCATGTACTTGAATATGAATTCAAATATAGCAAGCAAAAAATTTGTGATAAAGGAAAGGTTTATGGCAGAAGATGTAGACTTTACAAATCTGATAAAGGATGAAAAATTAAACCATGTAATTTTCCAGCTAGAAAACTGGCAAGACGCTTCACCAGCGTCCCGCTCGAACGGTAAGTTGGACTGTTTTTAACTTGGAGATACGGAAAATGGAAAAGAAGAACACGAAACCTTTGGGCGGTAAAAATTACGGCAGCATCGCACACCTTCCGGGGTCGCGTCTTGGCCCCGGCGACCATAGCTGCCACGAAGGGCAGGAGCGCATTTGCAATGAAAAGGTGCGCGACAAACACGACCGCATCATTGTGCAAGAAAAGCTGGACGGCTCAAATGTTGGGGTAGCGAAGATCAACGGCGAAATACTGGCGCTGACCCGCGCCGGGTATTTGGCGCACACCTCTTCTTACGTGCAACACCATAAATTTGGTGAGTGGGTTGCGGCAAACGCGATGCGGTTTGCGGAGGTTTTGGCGGACGGTGAGCGGCTGGCTGGCGAATGGCTGCTACAGGCGCACGGCACGCGCTACAAACTACCGCATGAGCCGTTTGTGGTCTTTGACTTGATGCGAGGAATGAAGCGCGCAACATACGAAGAACTGCAAGCCAAAGTAAGCGGGCGCTTTGTTTTGCCTCATACCATCCACGTCGGGGATGCGTTGAGCATTGAGGAAGCCATGAAGCTGCTGGGAGAATACGGAAACCACGGCGCGATTGACCCGATAGAGGGGGCAATGTGGCGCGTGGAGCGAAACGAACTTATTGATCCCGGCAAAGGCGGCGAACGGCGTTGGGTTGTTGACTTCCTCGCAAAGTACGTGCGCCCAGAAAAAGCGGACGGGTGTTTTTTGGAGAGCGTTACCGGACAGCCGACAGTATGGAACGAAGTGGTGTCCAACGCAGAAATAACCGGCGGCTGAAAGCCGTCCGCGTTGATTGACGGGTTAGCCGTGCGCCCGATGAAGGCACGGCAGAACTGGAGAACGACATGGACTTTGGCGCAGCACTGCAAGAACTGAAACGCGGGAACAAGGTGGCCCGTAGCGGCTGGAACGGCAAGGGCTTGTGGGTTGAATTACAAACCCCGGACGAGCACAGCAAGATGACGCTGCCTTACCTGTACCTCAGCTACCCGACCGACGCACAGAACACGCCGGGGGCGAGGGTGCCGTGGCTGGCCTCGCAGACCGACATTCTGGCCGAAGACTGGGGCATCTCGGCCTGATGAATTGGGGGCCGTCATTGGTGCGGACTGGTGACGGCTAACGTAATATATACGACAATTTGCTTGAAATAAATAACTGAGGCTCTAATTTTGTTTAAAAATCCAGATCATGCGTTAAGATGGGCAGCGTCAGTTAAATATAGAGTTATAGTAGACGCCCCGTCGATTAACAGAATGTGTGGCAAGCCTACCCGAACATTATCCCAAGAGCTAACTATGGGATTGACCCCTCAGGAAGCACAGCTCCAATCAGAGCTTATATTCAAACATGCGTATGCACTAAACGATAAAGCCTATCATCAATACATATCAGCAAAATATCTCTTCAAAAACGAAATAGATTCTTTGATACAGCGCGTTTTATCTGGATTGCTATACTCGAGCGGAATACATAGACGAGATATAACAAAACTTGTTCTGGCATATTGCGGTGCTAAGGTATCAAGGAAAGAGTTAAGAGATTCGTTGCACTGCAGAGGTGATAAAGTTAGTAAATTGGAAAGCCAGGTTTATAATGTTCTTGATTCAATACATTACAGGGTAATGGGCGAGTTAGAAACCAGCATGATTGAATCTGGTTTGGTACAAAGTCATCCATGAACAAAAGATGTGAGCGCAATCCCCCGGACTGGTGCTGATATGCCGAGCACTTATATTTGGGAAGACGGTAATTATTCATGCGACTGCAACCGTCGTCGGTTTTTTGCGCGTGCAAACGACGAGGACAAGGATTTGGATAGACCTTGCGGCTATGACAGGTATTCCGTACGTTTGCGGAATGCCAAGACGGGGCGCGTGTATTACGACGAGTTTGTGCCGACGGAGAAATGTTAATTTTCTGTTCGCTTCTTCATTTCAAGTTTTTTAGTTTTGAACACATCCAGATATTGGTCGTAGAATTTCGATTCTTGAGATTCAAGCTCTTTAACTTTTAGACGTCGTTCGGCTACTGAAAATTTGTCTGATAGACGGACAGCGTCTTGTTGGTCACGGAGATGTTTGATCATTGAGGATAATTTGTTGGCATATTTATCCAGAGCAAGCATTTCATGTTTGTCATCTACCACTTTCTGCATTGACGCTAAATCGTTCCTGGTCTTTGCCCTGCTGAATTCTTCAGCCGCCAATTTTGCTTCTTCACGTGCCTTGTAATATGCGGCCCTATCATCTCTAATATTTAATTCGCTGTATACTTTTCTCAAAAATGGGCGCTCACCTGGATCTAGTTCTGCCCCTTCCTTCTTGAGCATTGCTGCGCTTGTTGCAGAATCAACAAGAGCGCCAGCCCCACCGGTGAATGTGCGGGTGTAATATTTTAATGATTCGGGGGATACATCCATTCCAGCAGAAGATAACAACCCAGCCATTTGATCATATAAAGTCCCTTGCGTTCCCCTCCACATTCTTTCACGATACGGTTTTGATTGGTCGAATGTGCTGTCCGGCATTATTTCACCGCCGCTGAACAAATGTTGATTGAATGCTTGTTGCAGTGGGATTTTTATAGCCGTTGGTAGCAATCCAAGCTGGATCTGTTCTTTCCTAAACTCTTCATGTTCTCCCACAACCACATCACTAAATGGGGTAAGTTCCTCGATTGCTGATGCCGCCACATGCCAAGGCATTTTCCCTAGCTCGTCCTTGCGCTGCCCGTCCGCCATAACACGGCCAAGGTTGTAAAAGAATCCGTACCCATAAGGAACCGGAATTTTAACGTACCCATCGCCATGTTTGATTAACAGGTTTCGTTCTTTAGTGTTATCGTTAATCTTGTCATAATCATCTTCGTCCCCGCCAGCAAGTGCGGCAGCCGCCATGTACCCCAAATAAGTCATACCAACAGCCAACGCTTGAGCCTGGTTTTTGTGCTTGCCTTTTGTTAATGCGTGGGCGGTTGCGGCCACGCCTTGAACAGAAGCATTGTAGAATAAATATGCCGCGTTTAAAGCTGCCCCCCATTCACCTTTGCGGTTAAAGTTGACTGTAATGTTTTTGGCTGCGTGAGCGGCCTGGTTAATTGTCTTTCCGCTTTCGATCATTGCCCTGAACGCAGCCAACCGCATTGCATTTTCACCCGCCTGGTTTAAGTTATAAATCCATTTTAAGGTTGCGTTAAAGACCTTCTGCCCGGCTGCCCTCGCAGCATTAGCCATATCCCCTTGTTTAAGGTTTGATATTACGCCCTGATGTGATGCGTATTCGGTGGCAACCTCATTGCCTAATCGCTCCATATCAGATAAATAGGCCGCGCCGGTATTACCGCCCGCATCCCGATACATATCAATCCATTTGTTGCTTGATTTTCCATTTGTAACAGCATGTTTAAATAGTGCCGCAAATGATGATGGATAATTCATGACAGACTTACCAGCCATCGCGATACCTTCTTCTCCGGTTAAATTAATTATTCCAGTGGTGAAGTCACGCATCATGTTTGTTAAAATAAACTCCGGATTGTAGCCCGTGTATACTTTGGATAGATATCCATTCAACATTCGCCCGGCTGCTACAATATCCCCGTATCCCTCGATACCAAGTTTTGCATAAGCCCTTGCCGATATTTCATCATTGATCTGTAACCGGATGGCATGACCATCCATGTAAACATTAATCTCATTTTCTGCCAGCATAGGTGACGCGCTTGAGATTATTCTTTGGTCATGAGTTGGATTAATTATGATTTCGCTTGCTGAAATCTTTTTATCTATGTCCGGCAACATCTGCTTGAATGTCCTTGCCGCTTCGATATTGTTAAATACTGCTTTAGTTATGCCCCTTACCTGAACCTCATACGCTACTGAGTTTTTCAGAACTTTGCGTTTCACAGGCTGATCAATAGTCATTAACTCAGGCATTCCAATTTCAGCGGCCATCATTAACAAATGCTTACCCACCCGGTTGTCTTCTATCTGCATGATTGCGCGTTCATGATCCATGAAGATGTTTTCAATTACAGCTTCATCCCTGCGTCCATGCCCTAACCTGCGCTTTGTTTTAAAATTAACGCCAAGCCCTTTACCGCCAGTTCCTTTATTGCCTAATTCCTCACCTTTTACCGGTATATAATGTTCATACCCCCATGCGTCCACTTCGTCCTGGGTTAGCATGCCACTATCAATTCTGAGTTTAACCGTATCGTCCGTGATTCTGCGTAGCTCGTTAGACAAGTCCTTTAGTTCTTTGGGCGCTTGATCCAAATATTCCTGGGCTTCTTCATCAGATATCCCATAAGCCATAGAATCATTTGTGCCGGTTAATTTCCGGTTGGCTTTATTGGCCTCTTTAGCGTGCTGCGCTTCAAGAAAGTCTGCTACATCAGCCATAGTGAACCCAGCTTTTGCTATCTTTTCAATTAAAGGATTACGCTTATGCTCCCTGAAATCTTCAATCTGGTTTGCTTTTTTGGCATGTGAACGTTCTTCTGCGGCATGTACGTCAGCTTGTTCGGACAGATTCATACCTCGTTCAGCAAGCCAATCCTTGATTACAGTGAACCGGTTGAACGCATCTTGCGTTTTTCTTTGGAATTTGCGGAAACGGGTTTCTTCCGGGAGTATTTTATCTTTATCTTCTGGGATTTGTTTGAGTACGTTTTGTGATTTATCAGCAGTATCGGCCTTCTGCCCTGCGAATGAGAATTTAGGTTCACCGTCTTCATTCTTAATAATCTTAAATTTGTCTCTCCGGCCTTCTGGCGTATTGTTGTATGACCTTTCTTGTGCATCATCAATGGCGGCATTAAAGAATTTCATGTCAGCATCCTGCTCGTCAATTCGGATGCCAATATCCATCATTATCGAGCGCCACAACTTGGATGGTTTTTTCCTAAACTCAGAAATAATCCTATCGTACAGGTGCGGCTCTTTTGCAAGCTGCCCCCCGCCTATTATATAAAATGATCCAGAAGCGCCGTCGCCTATTGTCATGAGATCGCCAGAAACTTTATAAACACCTTGCTGTCCTGTAAGAATATCTATGTACGGAATGCCAAGTCCTTCAAGATAATCTCCAAAGTGATAGTGTAAGTTGTCTATTATGTCTCCCGCATATACGTCCCCTAACATCTTACTCCCGCGCTCGGCTTCTGGCGGAAGTGGCACATTTTCCGCTACGGTTTGGTTGAATTTCCAAATTGTCATCAAACCTTTTTTTACAGCCAGAATAGCTCTTGAAATATTGTCAACATTTTCTTGCGTTAAAAACTTACCCAAACGCGGCTTTGGCATACTGTCGGCAGGAATAGTCATAATAACCGCATCCTCATCAGTTCCTGACTTCAGAAGATCCCCGAACGAAAATGGACGGTTTTTATATGTCTCATAATCAGACTTACTCGCCTTCCTCCCATCCAGAAACATATACTGCGGCTCAAAGATACTTGTATCATCCCATAAAACGCCGGTATCCTTGACCTTAACCCCACTCTGAGAAACAAACTCGACCACCTGTTGCTTACTAACCTTACCTTGAGAATCTAAAAACTCCTCAATTCCTGACCAGTAAATCTCATCTTTTTTGATCCCAATTTTTGCCGCATTCGACTGAAGCCATAATTTAACCTGAGCGCCTGTGCTGAATATTTTATCCGGCGCAGATTCAAGCGCTTGCTGTAGTTTGGAATAAAGTTTTTCGGCTTTACTGAAACGTATATCATCGTTCTCGCTTGAGAATGTGCCGGTGTTGCCTACGGCGGATTTGACTTGAGATCCATCAAGAATAAATCCATCGAAATTATTTTCGCCTCTTGGCAGAATAGCCCCATCCAAACCCCGACTTTTAAACTCAGCTATCATCAAATCATCGTACTGTTTCCATCCAGCAGGTTTATCTATCCTCACATACAGAGGCATCACCTTATCAGTAGCCGCTGCCCCCGAATCGCCGGATTCTATGCTTTCTTTGTCAGATGAAAACCAGAATATACCTTGAGCACCTTTTTTTACTTTTATCTTATTGAAGGTTTTATCTGTCCCATGGTAGACAACTCTAGGCCTTCCTTGGTCATCAGTAACTTTGCTATCTTTAAACCATTGGTAAAAGTTACGAATCCCCTCCTCAGTAGGATGAATTAACTTGCCTTCGCTATTGCGTGCTGGCCGGTCAATGCCGTTAATGTTGATGGTTTCGGGAA